>Ga0181591_10001070_pt1 | contig 23132 bp, 20 predicted proteins | sample 071ome_33_FD_133757 | JGI IMG/M metagenome (GOLD analysis project Ga0181591, IMG submission 133757) | Coastal salt marsh microbial communities from the Groves Creek Marsh, Skidaway Island, Georgia - 071412AT metaG (megahit assembly) | ecosystem: Environmental > Aquatic > Marine > Intertidal...
CCCGTGTCCGGCGGCATTAATCAAAACACGGGTGGCAAAGACCATGCTTTCTCCTTGGCTATCAATCCATACCTTAAACCCGTCTTGGGTTTTTTCCGCCCGAACAAAACGGCTTTGATACGCTATGATAGCCCCATGATTTTCTGCGTCTGCCTCAAGCGCGGCCATGTAATGATGACTATCAACAACGCCCGTGATAGGGGAATGAATAGCGGCAACCGCGGTCAATTCGGGTTCCATCTGGCGCAAGGTGTTCACGCCAATCAGATCTAAATCTGGAACATGGTTGGCTTGCCCTTTTTCGAGCAGGGCCTCAAGCCCAGCCACTTGTTCATCATCAGTAGCAACAATCAATTTGCCATAACGATGCGTGGTAACGCCTCTGGCAGAGCAATAGTCATACATCATCTTTGCGCCTTTGACGCAAAGACGGGCTTTATTTGAGGCCGCCGGATAATAAATGCCTGCATGAATCACTTCGGAATTACGTGATGAGGTTTCCATGCCAAACCCCGGATTACTGTCGATTAGCACCACCTGTGCCCTGGTCATAGCAAGCCGCCTTGCTATAGCAAGCCCGATTACGCCAGCACCTATGATCAGATATTCTGTTGTTGCGTCGGCCATTGTTACTCACACTGCTTTTACTATTGGTTTATTCCGCTGCCATCACTGGCACACCACGATGCCCAATCATAACCTCATTGCCCTGATCAGGATACCGAGGGACATTAAAGGCCAGAAGCAAGGATATCCCTGCCAACACCGCCCCAATGATAAAAACCATAGGCGGTGAATAAAGCCAGATTATGCCAAAGACCGCTGGTAAAAACACTGCCACAATATGATTGATGGTAAAGGCCACGCTTGAAGTGCCAGCAAAATCCGCTGGATCTGCAATTTTCTGAAAATAGGTTTTAATGGCAATTGCCATGGCAAAAAACAAATGATCAATTAAATACAGCACCGCGGCAAAGGTTGTATTATTAACAAAAGCATATGCGGTAAAAACACCAATTAATCCTAAATATTCAATGATTAGCGATCGCCTCTCGCCAATATGGTTGATCAGTTTGCCCACTTGTGGGGCAAGCCAGATATTCATCACCGCGTTTATCAGAAATAAAAAGGCGATCTGGCCAATGGTATAGCCAAATTTTTCCACCATTAAGAAACCGGCAAACACGACAAAAATCTGCCGCCGCGCCCCTGACATAAAGATCAGCGCATAATAAAGCCAGTAGCGTGAGCGAATAATAATCTTTTTATGCTGAGGGTTACTGATGGAAAAATCCGGAAAACAAGAAAGCCCAATCACCGCCAAGAGCAAAGTGACCATCCCAAACCCCAAGTACATCCCCTGATAACTCACCAGTGAAGAAGGCAGGCTGTCACCATTGATCACCGCCATGATATCAAAGCCCGGGGTGATCATAAGCACGACCACAAAAATCATAACAAGGGTAGCCACCTGTGCCATAGAGGCAACGCCATAAATGCGCCCAAGCATAGCCGGGGCAGTTTTTTTATCCAACCACTGCATGGCCAGTGACTGGTTGCAGGTTTCGTAATAATGAAACCCGATAGAGGCAATAACCGTAGTGATATAAAGACCAAGCACTTGCGGATAAAAGCCCGTCATTGCCGTTCCAATCCCTAACAAACCCAAAGTCAACAGACAAAGCCGCTGTTCCCGAAAAAATAACAACAGATAGACCACCAGAAATGATAAAAATCCAGGTACTTCCCGAAGCGATTGCAAAATCCCAATCTCGCGGCCACTAAAATTGGCTTGCTCTACTGCAAAATTATTAATTAACGCTGTCCAAGACACAAAACTGATGGGCATGGCGGCGGCAGTGATCATCAGCAAAATATGAGGGTGTTGATACCAACGCGATGGTAAAGATGAATCAGACATAGCATTAATTTATGCTTTTTTCTGGCCTTAGCCAAGCGGATTAACCATATGGCAAATGATGGGGGCTATCCCTGTGTCAGAACAATCGTCACTCATGGCATAGCCCGGCAATCTTTTGGTCATGAAGATAGCCATTCTGATCACATCCTTTGTCTATTCGCGCCATACCCGATCTGGGCTATCATTAGTTGAATTGTTGGTTGCGATGGCGCTGTTGAGTCTTGTGGTGGGGATGGGTTTTGTTGCTACTAGCGCGATACGGCGTGGGTATTTGGTTGAGGCAAGATTTGCCGCCCATCACACAACAAAAACCTTCACCTTCTCTTTGGGTTTTCCCGTTCGCGAGCGCTTTACAATAGCCACCAACGCGCCGCGATATTTTACCTATTGTCAGCAGACCGTTTCCCTTCCACCAAATTTTCAGTAAAATAGAGACCAAGGGAAAATATGGGTAACAACATGTCGGATCAAAAATATCATTCCCAATCACATCGCCGCCGCCCACAAACAGGTCGGGTGGTGCTGAACCGACGTGGCCGTATTCTCAACAATACGCCGCATCACCCCTCAACCACACCCCAAGAGGGTACGAAACCTGTTGATGATTTGACCGTAGGGTTTGCTAATAAATCGGTGCTGATCAGCGAGAATGATCCCAATTTCACCATGCTTGATCAAGGCAGTTTTATGATCATTAAGGCCAATAAGCCTAACACCAAAAAAGACAATACCGCGCCTCTGATTGGGGCCGAAAAGAAGGCGATAAAATCTAAAATTATTTCAAAAAAACAAATAGATAAAAAACCATCTCTTTCTTCACAATCAGCGGAAAACGCATCCCTTCAAGTGGCCAAAACCGGCAATAATGCTACAAAAAAAGATGACAATCCTATCTTTGATCAGGCCGATGCAACTGTCATTCCCCTGCGGATTAAAAACCGAAACATACCGGCTGATGTGCCGAGAGAACACCCGATCGCGGCATCTGCTAAACCCCTTGCCGACGACTTGACCGCCATCAGCCAAGCCGACCAAAGGGATGACGTTTGCCATCAAGCGGATACAGAAATTGCCCAAGAAGTGATCGAAAAATCACCCCAATATCCGGCGGCTGAAACCGCCCCGATCACAGATGATCCCCGTTCACGCGACGCCAAATCCCCCGATTCGGAAAGGCCAAGCCTTCCTACCCCTTCATTTAGCGCGTCAGATGATCAAATTTTACGGAATTGGCATATCGGCGCTGAAATTGGCGCCACCATCAATGCTATTGTTGCTGATGAATTAGGCCAACAGGTGCGCCGCATTACGCGCAGTGTGATCCAAGATATGGTTCGTGATGGCACGCTAGATTTGGGTCAGAAGACATAAATCCGTCTGACCCAAGAGATTGCTGTTTTATGCCCCTAAACGATACTTCCGATTAGTTGTTGAGTGGGAAATTGAACTGTGCGCCTGAACGGATACCCGTTGGCCAACGTGAGGTAATGGTCTTAAGGCGCGTATAAAACCGCACGCCTTCCATGCCATAGGTTCCATGATCCCCAAACAATGACCGTTTCCAGCCACCAAAGGAATGATAGGCCACCGGAACAGGGATAGGCACATTTATGCCAACCATGCCAATTTCAATCTGATCCGCGAAACTGCGAGCAGCATCACCATCACGGGTAAAGATCGCTGTTCCGTTTCCGAACTCATGCGCATTAATCATGGACACCGCTTGATTATAGTCATCCGCGCGAACCACGCTTAACACGGGACCAAAGATTTCTTCGCGGTAAATGGTCATATCCGTGGTCACATGGTCAAACATAGTGCCGCCAACAAAATACCCGTTTTCATAGCCTTGGAGGGAGAAATCCCGGCCATCGACCACCAGTTTAGCGCCTTCTTCAACCCCTTTGTTGATATAGCCTAGCACCTTATCGCGATGCTGAGCCGTGACAACAGGGCCCATTTCGGCATCAGGATCATTCCAAGGGCCGATTTTTATATTTGACACCCGTGGGGCAAGTTTTTCAACCAAGCGGTCTGCGGTTTCCTGGCCAACAGGAACAGCAACCGAAATGGCCATACAGCGTTCCCCGGCCGAGCCGTACCCTGCCCCCATGAGGGCATCCACCGCTTGATCCATATCAGCATCAGGCATAATCACCATATGATTCTTTGCCCCGCCCAAGGCCTGTACCCGTTTGCCATTGGCCGTGCCAGTTTGATACACATATTCCGCAATCGGTGTTGAGCCAACAAAGCTAACCGCCTTGATCGAAGGGTGATGAAGAATGGCATCAACTGCTGGTTTTCCGCCATTAACAATATTCAGCACACCCTCAGGAAGTCCAGCCTGATGCAACAATTCTAGCACCATTTGTGGTGCCGCTGGATCGCGTTCTGACGGTTTCAAAATAAAGGTATTGCCACAAGCAATCGCCATGGGGAACATCCACATAGGAACCATAGCCGGAAAGTTAAAAGGGGTAATGCCAGCAACAACACCGAGTGGCTGACGATCCGAATAACTGTCAATGGCAGGGCCAACATTGCGCGTATAGTCGCCGCGCAAAAGATGGGGAATACCGCAAGCAAACTCAACCACTTCAATGCCGCGAATCACCTCGCCTCTGGCATCTTCAAGGGTTTTGCCATGTTGGGTGCTGATGGCTTCTGCCACTTTATCCAGATTGGCTTCAAGCAGCTCTTTATATTTGAACATGACCCGCGCCCTTTTCAAAGGCGGCGTATTGGCCCAATTTGGCAGAGCGGCGAGGGCGGCGGCAACCGCTTGTTCGACCCCTGCTTCACCAGACAAGGTAACTTCGGCGATTTGCTCACCCGTTGCAGGATTAAAAATAGGCTGGCGACCCAGCTCGCCTTCAACAGGCTTATTGTTAATGATATTTTGATAAATGGTCATGCGATATCCCTTCGCTTTGCCGATGTCATGATTCTTTCTCTGTTTACCTTTTCCTGTCGGATAAGATCAACCCTTATCCGAGGATTTTAACGATATCGGCAACATTGTCGTGAACTTAATCTGTTCCATGGCAAAGGATGAGGACACATCAGACAATTTCACCGAGCTGATCAATTGTTTATAAAACGCGTCATAATGTTCAATATCTGGCACCACAACACGCAACAAATAATCAATTTCCCCACTCATCCGATAGAATTCAACCACTTCGGGCATAGATGCCACCGTATCAGCAAAGGTTTTTAACCAATCTGCGTTATGTTCATTGGTGCGTACCGAAACAAAAACCGAAATATTCGCACCAATTTTTTGGGGATCAAGTAAGGCCACACGCCGCCGAATTACACCAATCTCGTCAAGGCGTTGCACGCGCCGCCAACATGGCGTCACCGACAGCCCGACACGCTTTGCAATCTCAGCGATAGGCAAACTGGCATCTTGTTGCAAGATATTTAATATTTTTTATCGATGGCATCCATTAGAAATTATTTTCCTTTTTTGCCTTAATACGGGGACCAGAAGCATTATTTTTCTAATTCTTCTTTAGCGCAAGGGTTTCGGCAAGGAAAGCGTAAAAACTGATCCTGCCTTGATGCCTGTCGTTTGCCGCAAGATATCGGCGATTCCAATGAAGCCTCATGGTAAGCGCTTTTTTCATCTGATGCTGTTGATAAGCCGGTAGAGTAGGCCAAGTCTTGAGGGCATTAAGCATTTGCCGATAAGAGCGATCAATCCGGTGGCTAAACCCATGGCTAGTGGTGACACTGGTGGCGTTGAGATAAAGCAAATATCTTGCCTTATCCATCAGAGGCGCGGCTTTACCATAGGCGGCAAGAACCACCATGGCGTGAAACACATCTTGTGCAGGTTGATTGATAAAAAGTGGGCTATCACTGCGCCGCATCACAGGGTGAAATGACCCCGGCCAATGGCCGAAATCTTGCAATCTTAACTGGCGTTGCCCTAGCCCCAACACTAGCACCTGATCCCCGTGGCTTGACCTAACCTCGGTCATCCCAAAGGCCAGCCCATGCCTTGCCACAACCGGCATAAGCGCATCCAAATAGCCCGCTTGCCAAGCATCATCAGCGTCAAGAAAGGCCAGATATTTGCCTGAGGCAGCCAGAATACCCCGATTTCGGGCAGGCCCCGGACCTGTGCCAAGGCTTAAATTCGTGCAAATCGTTGTCTGCGGCCAGATTTTCGCCGCCCAGCCATAATCCCTACCATCATCCACCGATAGCACAATTTCCAGATCATCCTGCCGCCAGCCTTGCTGAACAATACTGTTGATTGTCCGGCGCAAGCTTGTCTCAGCCTGAAAACACGGGACAATAACGCTAAGAAATGGCGTCCGAGTGATACGAATGGGTAAGTGTTTATTAATACTTTTCACGAAAGCTTTACCAAAAAAATTGTCACATTTATTCTTCTTGTTAACCTTTTGTTAACATATTTATGCGATAACAATTTTATTGATCCTCCCCAACTGTACCACCATTTTTGGTGGTGCTTTTTTTTGGTTATGGCTATGGTGTCGCCATGACAACGCATCTTGACCCACCTGATCATGCGCCCCAACCGCCAATGATCCTGACGCCGCAAGGATGGCATGACTATCGGCTTTTGGATAGTGGACATGGCCAAAAACTTGAAGAAGTCGGCGGTTTTCGGTTTATTCGCCCTGAACCACAGGCTTTCTGGGCGCCTCATCTGCCCGCACAGGATTGGGCCGAACCAGCTGGAGTTTTTGTTAGTGGGTCAAGGGATCAGGACGAAGGCGGCAAATGGGAGTTATCGCCATCTTTGCCTTCGGAATGGTCAATTGGTTTTGAAGATATTCGCTTTCTTGCTATGCCCACCCCGTTTCGGCACTTTGGTTTCTTTCCTGAACAATCGCGGCATTGGCAATGGTGCGCGGATATGATCAAAGCGCGGATTAAGGCCACTGGCACACGCCCCCTTATGCTAAATCTGTTTGGTTATACCGGAGTAGCCAGCCTTCACGCCGCTAAAGCCGGGGCAGAGGTGACCCATGTGGATTCGTCCAAAAAGGCTATTGCTCAAGGGTTTGCTAATCGTGATCACGCCAATATGACCGATGCCCCAATCCGCTATATCACCGAGGATGCCCGCAGTTTTGTTGCCCGTGAAAGGCGGCGTGGTCGGCGTTATGATGGTATTATCCTTGATCCGCCAAAATATGGGCGGGGCGCAAAGGGTGAGATTTGGCGCCTTGAAGATGATCTTTCTGACTTGCTCGTTAGCCTAAAACCTTTGCTCTCGGATCAGCCTCTTTTTATGGTGCTGACCTCATACGCGATCAGGGCCAGTTTTCTGTCCTTGCATCATCTCATGGCAGATACGCTTCAGGATATGGGCGGCTTAGTTACCTCAGGGGAATTGGCTATCGCAGAGGATCGCCCTGACGGCCGGCGTCTTGGGCAAGCCATTTTCTCGCGTTGGCAAGGAAACACCGCGCCCTAATCCGCCAAACTAAGAAAACCAGACCTTATTCAGGGGGCTGTTGGTGGCGCAGATGTTCATAAAGAGCAATACCAGTGGCTACCGCGAGGTTTAGCGAATCAGACCGCCCCAGCATGGGCATTCGGATCAGCTGGGTTGCCGCCGCCGCCAACGCATCGGTAAGACCGGCCTGCTCATTTCCCATCAACAGAATCTTTGGCCCTTGCCAATTCGCCAGCCGGTAATCTGATGATGCCAAAAGTGAAGTGCCAATTACCTCACCTTGCCAGATGTTGATATGATCAAGAAAAGCTTCTTCGCTGGTTTCAGCAAGGTTGAGGTTAAAACATGCCCCCATAGAGGCGCGCACCGCTTCAACAGAAAATCCATCTGTGCAGTCACCGATAAGAATCACCCCGGCGCCACCCACGGCATCAACACTTCGCATAATGGTTCCGAGGTTGCCCGGATCACGAACCCGGTCAAGTGCCACCCACAGGGCGTTTTCCTGCATCACCTCATCCATAGGCATCCATTTTTCGGCAAAACTTGCAACGACCGCTTGGGGGTTATCTTTACGGCTAATCTTTGCCAAGACATCATGACGCACCGCCAGACATTCCGCGCCTGCGGTTTCGGCGGCGGCAATCAGTTTTGCCACCTGTTCGTCTTCTTGCCGCCCGTCAAGAAAGACAAAATGCCGTGGCGCCCAACCCAAATCTACCGCTTCCATGACAATTCGCATGCCTTCGGCAAGAAACAATCGGGATTGGCGGCGATATTTGCGTTCATGCAAGGCTCTTAACGCTTTGACGGTGGGATTTGTTAAGCTGTTTATTTGCCGCATCATCTGCATTTCCTGCGTTCATTGATCGGGCTGTTCGAGCCAATATGGCAAGAACAAGGGTAAAACCTTTATGTTCATAGGCGATTACCCTTAACCCGACAAAAAATATTTATTATTCGTCTTGCTTTTTTTATCCAAATCTTGTCATTGTGACAAAGGCATAATAGTCCAAACTAAAGCATTGAGCCAATTTAATGAAGCGAACCTCTATTACCGATTTAATTGCTTCTGCCGATGACTCGGATGTGTTTCGGATAGGCTTCTTTCTTTTGCCGCGTTTTTCCATGATGGCTTTTGCTTCGGCGATTGAGCCTCTGCGTTCAGCTAACCGCTTGATGGAAAAAAATATCTTTGATTGGGTCATCGCGTCTGAAAACGGGCAATATACCATGGCCAGCAATGGTGTTGAGGTAGCGGCAACGACCGATTTGGACGATCTTACCAAATGCCGAATGATTTTTGTCTGTGGCGGCATTGATATTCAACGCCATTGTACAAAGAGCGTCATTTCCGCGTTACGGATGATTGATCGGCACGGCGTTTCCATTGGGGCTATTTGTACGGGCACTTATGTGCTTGCCAAAGCCGGTCTTCTTGAAGATCGCCGATGCACAATCCACTGGGAAAACCGCGATGGGTTAATTGAGGAGTTTCCAGACCTTGAGGTAACGGAAGAATTGTTTGAGATTGATACCGACCGCGTGACCTGTTCAGGCGGTACAGCCGCGCTTGATATGATGTTGCACCTGATCGCACAAGCCCATGGCAACAGTCTTGCCACCTCAGTGTCTGAACAATTTATTCATGACCGTATTCGGGATAGCCATGATCGTCAGCGCATGGAACTGCGCTCTCGGCTTGGGGTTAGTCATCCAAAACTGCTTGCTGTGGTGGCTGAGATGGAAAAAAACCTCGAAGAGCCTATGCCACAAACAGAAATCGCTAAGCGAGCTAACCTTTCAACCCGCCAGCTTGAGCGCTTGTTCCGAAAATATTTAAGCACGACACCAACGCGTTATTATCTTAACCTTCGCATCGCGCGTGCCCGGCATTTGCTTCGCCAAACCAGTATGTCGATTCTATCTGTGGCCTTAGCCTGCGGATTTGTGTCTGCATCTCATTTCTCAAAATGTTACCGCGAAACTTATGGCCGCACTCCCCGCGATGAGCGCGCCATTAATTAAACCATCTCATGCACTTATTTGCCGGCGTGATCTTGGGCGGCGTCCATAATCGCTGTCACCATAGAGGCCAGACCGTTTTTGCGCGTAGGGGAAAGGTGTTCGTCCAAGCCGATCTCTGTCAAAAAATGAGGGGGATTAGCCAAAATCTCATCCGGGGTACGCCCCGAATACACACGCATCATCAGCGCGATTAGCCCCTGCACAATGGCGGCGTCACTGCCCGCCTGATACCGCATATGCCCATCGGCAAAATCCGCTTTGAAATGCACCACCGATTGGCATCCGCGCAGGCGGTTTTCCTCGGTCATGATCGCGGCATCTAACGGCGGCAATTTTCGCCCCATACCAATCAAATACTGATAACGATCATCCCAGTCGTCCAAAAACTGAAACTCTGCAACAATCTCGCTGGCTTCTTCGCTCAGACCTGCCATCTTCTCTATCCCATTGGGTGATGATTTCATCAATATATTACGATTTTGTTTTACGCGACGTTCTGGCGTTTGCCAAGAATCGTTAACAAATTTGCCGCGATAGATTCAAGGTTAGACCCTGGGGGAAAGATCGCGTCAATACCGGCTTGTTGCAATTCTGCCATATCCCCTGGAGGTATGACGCCGCCAATAACCAGAGGAATTGCATTTCCGCCGCGTTGATTGAGAGCCTTGCGCATAGCCGGGGCAAATTGCCTATGGCCAGCCGCCAACGACGATAAGCCCACCACATCCACAGCCTCATGAATGGCCAAATCCGCCGCTTCGTCTTCTGTTTGAAAAAGCGGCCCAATAACTACATCAAAGCCCAAATCTGTTAACGCCGAAGCGACAACCTTTTGGCCACGATCGTGGCCATCTTGCCCCAGTTTAGCGATAAGGATACGGGGCTTGCGTCCCATCCGTTCAAGAAACCGATCCATGGCAAGCGTAAGGCCTTCGGATGGTGGGTTTTCTTTTTTCCAAACGCCTTTGACCCCAGATACTGGCGCTTTATAACGCGAAAAGGCTTTTTCAAGGGCGGATGACATCTCGCCCACCGTTGCCCCTACGCGGCCTGCCGCCACTGCCGCTGCTAATAAATTGGCTTGGCCTTTTGCCGCATCGGTAAGCGCATCTAGCGCGGCTTGAACCGCATCTGCATCACGCGATTTGCGCAACCCCTCAAGCCGCTTGATCTGTTGGTTGCGCACATCATCGGTGTTAATACGCAACACCTCAACCGTTTCATCATCCGGACGCTGTTCAGGTTGATAGATATTAACGCCAATAATGCTTTGCTTGCCGGCATCAATCCATGCTTGGGTGCGTGTGGACACTTCTTCAATGCGTTGCTTTGGCAGGCCTGCGGCGATAGCCTTCGCCATGCCGCCTTTGGCATCGACCTCTGCTAAAAGACGCTCTGCTCTTGTGATCAGCGCATCGGTTAGAAATTCCACCGCACCACTGCCGCCCCATGGATCAATCCATTTGGTTATGCCGCCTTCGCCTGCGAGATGCAGTTGCGTGTTTCGGGCAATACGGGCTGAAAAATCTGTTGGCAGACCAAGCGCTTCATCAAGGGAATTGGTATGCAAAGATTGGGTCTGCCCCCCGACCGCGGCGGCGGCCTCAATCGTTGTGCGAATCACATTATTATAGACATCTTGTGCCGCCAGCGACCAACCCGAGGTTTGACAATGGGTGCGCAACATCAGCAATTTGGGATCGGTAAATCCAAACTCTTTTTGCAGCAGTTTTGCCCATAAGGTTCTTGCTGCCCGAAGTTTTGCCACCTCAACCAAATAAGGCATGGCATTAGCAAAAAAGAAAGATAAGCGCGGCACAAATTGCTCCGGGGTCAAACCTGCGGCGAGTCCTGCCCGAATGTATTCCAGCCCATCGCCAAGCGTATAGGCCAGCTCAAGGTCGGCGGTCGCGCCAGCCTCTTCGATATGATAGCCGGATATGGAAATAGAATTGAACTTTGGCATATGCTTTGCGGTATAAGCAAAAATATCAGAAACAATCCGCATCGATTCCAAAGGCGGATAAATATAGGTGTTCCGCACCATGAACTCTTTGAGGATATCATTTTGAATCGTGCCTGTTAATTTTTCAGGGGGAACACCCTGTTCTTCAGCGGCAACAATATAAAGCGCCATGATGGGTAGCACCGCACCATTCATGGTCATGGAAACGCTCATCCGATTAAGAGGTATCCCCTTAAACAACACGCGCATATCCTCAATGGAATCAATAGCAACCCCTGCCATTCCAACATCTGAACGCACGCGCGGATTATCAGAATCATAGCCTCTATGGGTGGCCAGATCAAAAGCGATAGACAGCCCCATTTGGCCCGCTGCCAGATTCCGGCGATAAAAGGCATTGGATTCCTCCGCCGTTGAAAACCCAGCATATTGCCGGATGGTCCAAGGACGCGTGGTGTACATCGTTGGATAAGGCCCGCGAGTAAATGGAATCTGCCCCGGTAAGCTTTGATGGGTATTTTGCCGCGGCACAAGCGACGGCATGGTAATGCCTTCGGGCCATTCCCGGTAAATCGGAGTCGTATGATCCGCCGCTTTTTCATCGGGTAAGGCAAAGGGGATTGTAGCAAAGTCGGGTATTCGTTTCATGACCCCAGCCCCTTTATCACTTGTTCAAAAACCGCACGCCTTTTGTCGCCTGTTGTCTCTAGGGCGGCTATCACCGCGCCATGCGTGTTTTGATCCTTTTGCCCAGCCCAATGATGCCAAGTTGCCCCTAAAATCAACAGGTGCGGCTTGGCTGAATTGATATGCCCTGCCAGTTCATCCGCATCAATGAGCTGCATTTCTGCCAACTCAAAGCCAAGCATTCTTGCTTCATCGCGCCAAGCGGCACGAGCCTTGCTGTTGCCTTCTTCATCATCCAAAACAAGACAACGCAAGCCGCGATCATAAGCCGACTGGCGCAAATCTTCCCATGGTGCCGCGACCCGGCAATCGCCGCCTCGGGGCATTCCTGCCTCAACCATAACTGGGGCTAGTTGATCTGCCGCGGCTTGTGGATGATGATTAACCCCTAGCATTGGGGCATCGCGGTTATCCATCTGTTGCTGACGCTTGATGACCGCAGGTTTTGCCCATGCCATCACTTGCCCTGAGGCTGCCGCCGCAAGCGCACCGCCTGATGCCTCTATGTCTTGAAAGTGTTGCCATGCTTTCGCCGCTAGCTCTTGGCTCATCGCTTCGAGGGTATCTGCACCATAGGCTGGATCTGCAACCTGATCCAGTCTTGCCTCATGGCGCATGATCAGTTGAATGTTGCGAGCCAGACGGCGGCTCATCCCTGTGCTTCCCGTTAGCCAATCATACGGCAAAGTCGTGATCAGATCACTTCCCCCCAGCGCCGCGCCAAGGCTAGCCGTAGTGTTCCGCAAAATGTTGTTCATTGGCTCAATCCGCGTCATCATCCGATCTGATGTCAAGGCATGAAGCACCGGCAAATGGTCTGTCGGAATATCCATGGCTGAGGCCAAGCGAAGCAACACATAGCGCGCCGCCCTTGTCTTGGCTAGGGCTGGATAAAGTTCTGCGGATACCGCTATGCGCATCACCAAACGGGCGCTAGCTTGATCAGGGGAACATCCGGCGGCGTCAAGACAACGCCATTGCCATAAGAGGGTAGAAAGCCCAAAGGCCAATTCTTGTGCCTCTGTCAAACCTAGCCGATGCATGGTATCCCCTGATGCGGCAAAAACACAACACCCCGGTAAGGCCGAAAGCTGTTCCTTTTGCCAGTTGGCTAATGCCGCGCCGTCTGTTTCTGCTTTGGCCTCGGTTGCCATACCCACAAGCAAATCCGAGATAGGATCAGCCCCAAGATGAAGATGAAGCGATGCGCCTTTATCATCCATCCCTGCGGCAACATCTGCCCAAGCCCCCGCCAGAGCCATGCTGTCTTGACCATGATAAAAGCCAAATCCACAGGCCGACATGATGACCCCGTCTAGCAGACGCGGCAGGTCATAACCCGGATGAGCGGCTAGCCCCATTTGCGCCATGCGAGGGATCATGACCATACTGGCACCGCCCTCCAGCTCATCCAAAATGCTGCGATTAAGCACTGTGGTCTCTGTACTATCCGCCGCGTGTTGCGCCATTTGCCAGCCTTGAAACAACGGCGAGACCACAGCACGCGGCGTCACCGCCCCATGCGGATAAAGTGGCGGCAAGCTAAGGCCATCTTCGCTGATCTGGGTGATATGATCCAACCCGTCAGCGTCAGTGCCTAAGGTCTTGTTAACCATCTCAAGCCAGTTTGACCAATATGTATCTTGCGTTTCGTTCATCGCACTTGGTGTTTTGTTTCCCCGGACAAATCAGAAATGATGCAAAACATAGTTTCATGCTTATACCGCCTCATGATACGATAATTTCATGGCATCCGTCACCCACAAACCGCTCCTTTCCACCTCGCGTGTTCTTATCGTCATTGGCGTTCTGATCACCCTAAGGCTGATCGCTATTATCATGAGTCCGTTGGATTTAAGTGTTGATGAAGCGCAATACTGGCTTTGGAGTCAAAATCCATCCGCTGGATATTTTACAAAGCCGCCCATGATCGCATGGATCATTGGCTTGGGGACGGCCGTTGCTGGATCAGGGGAATATGGTGTTCGCATTATGGCGCCCTTGCTTCACGGCGTCACTGCGCTGGTTCTGTGGCAACTCGCGGCAAGGCTTTATCACCCTATGGCTGGGCGGATTGCCGCTTTGGGCTGGATGACTTTGCCTGCGGTAGGGTTAGGCAGTTTTATCATCTCAACCGACACGCCGCTTTTGCTCTTTACCTCCACCATGCTTTTGGTGCTGGCGCCATTAGCCCATGGCCGTTCACCGGGTTGGTCTGGATTTCTTTTGGCTGGCATCATGTTAGGGCTAGGGTTTTTATCAAAATATGCCGCGATCTTTAGCCTCATAGCGATTGTGATCTTCTGGACTGTTCAACCGCGTGACAAAACATCCCTGCGTCTTAGGGATATTGCGGTGATCATCATTGCCGCGTTGATTGTGGTTAGCCCTAACCTGATCTGGAATCTTCATCATGGCTTTTCCACCATTACCCATTTGGGGGATAACGCAAATCTTGATCAATCGCGATTGGCTTTTGGATTTTCGCTGATGCTGTCGTCACTGGCATCAGGGGTTTCATTTTTATTTGCTCAATTTGGCGTGATAGGCCCGGTGGTGATGCTAGGGTTTTTGTTAGCGGTAAACACCAAAGGCGGCATTAGACACCGTTTTCTGTTGGGGTTTTTGTTACCGCCCTTAGTCCTTATTACCGCTCAAGCCATGATAAGTGAGGCTAACGCCAATTGGGCGATGCTGGCATGGCCTCCTGCTCTGGTAATGGTGGCAGGATGGTGCTGTGATACAGATGGTCGCATCCGCAAACCTCTCTGGTTGACGGCCATGGGGGTAAGCAATTTGGCTTTGGCAGGTGTGATCTGGCTGGCCAGTTTAACTGGTCAGCTTGGCGTATTGACGCCGCCATCTGACCCCCTTCGCCATTTGCGCGGGTGGGATAGCCATCACGCCGCGCTGATAGAAATCATGGCTGAGCATCCTGTCAAAACTATCATCACCGACCGCCGCGGCACCGCCGCGCTGATGACCCATGCTTTACGCGATCAAGGCATTTCCGTTACTATTATTGACGCGGATGGCACGCCATCTAATCATTTCGAAGCATCACACCCTTATCAATCTTTGGGTACAGGCGATCTTGTTATTCTGATGACTGAGGCGGATGCGCCGCCAAATCTGCCAAAGGTTAACTGGATCACTTTAATCGGGGAAAGCCGCGTTACGATTAGCCATAAGCGTGAACGGCATTTCTTTTTTCACCTCGGCATAGAAGAAAACTAGCCCTATGCCATCACGCCATTTTGGCACCATTAGCGTGAGGATGAGGATGTTTTTTGCATAGTTAAACGGCGAAAAACGGTGAGGGTTTTTTCGCTGATATGATGCTCCATGCCTTCGGCGTCAGCATCGGCGGTGACAGGATCAACCCCAATAGCGATTAAAAAATCACGCACCACCGCGTGACGCTCTGAACAACTATCCGCGAGGGATTTCCCTGCATCGGTGAGATAAATCGGTTGATATGGCTCTGTGCTGACCAAGCCTTCACGATGAAGCCTTTGAATCGTTGCATTAACTGTTGGGGCAGAAACCCCGAATCTGGCGGCAAGATCAACGGTTCTTGCTTCGCCATATTGGGCAATAAGATCAGCAATCATTTCCACATAATCTTCGGCAATTTCGCTTTGATGGGCAAGACGGATGCGCTCAAACCTTGCCGCGCTAACCGCGACATCACATTCAGGCGCATCGCTATGGTTTTGGGTTGCGCCAAGATCACGGTTTTCCAGTGTTTTTCTATCCGACATTCCGTTCGCCATCTTCCCGATTCCCCAGCTTGATTATGATCAAAGCTTATGGTTTTCACACAGGCGTTTTCCTTATCTCTCTTAGGTTAGGGAAGTCAAATCCGCCGTGCAAGGTCAAAATTTGCTTGTCATTAGGCGATCAGAATGGCAAGTCATTAGAGGATATTTTCCTTCGCGAGGATGATCATGACAAATCACAACACCGAGATCGAAGCCGCCGCATTCCGCCGGTTGATCAAACATCTTCAAGAACGCACCGATGTTCAGAATATTGATTTGATGAATCTGGCTGGTTTTTGCCGAAATTGCCTATCCCGTTGGTATCATGAAGCCGCGGATGAGGCCAATATGGCCATGGATTCGCAAACAGCAAAAACCCTTGTCTATGGGATGCCTTATGATGAATGGAAAGCCAAATATCAGACTGAAGCAACACCAGAACAGTTAGAAGCCTTAAAGAAAAATCATTCCTAAGCCCTTAATTTCAACCGGATGGAAGCCTTTATGAACGCACCTGAATCTTTCAAAGCTGGCAATCAAACCCCTGATATGTTGCGGCAATTTATTGAACGCATCGAACGGCTAGAAGAAGATAAAGCCGCGCTGATGGCCGATATTCGTGAGGTATATAGCGAGGCCAAGGGCTATGGCTTTGACCCCAAGATTATGCGGCAAGTGGTAAAGATGCGCGCCATGGATAAACAAGACCTGATGGAGCAAGACCAGTTGATTGAAACCTATCGGTCTGCCCTAGGGTTGATATAGGATCAGATGATGACAGGTTTTGCCGCTCGCCTCACTGATGCGATTCGCGCCAGAAATTCGGTGCTTTGTGCCGGCATTGACCCTCATCTTGATTTGCTGCCTCCTCTTTTTCAGCAAAAAAATATGACAGAAGCAGTGAGGGACTGGGCTTTTGAACTGATCCCCCTTTTGGCAGGGCAAGTGCCTGTGATTAAACCCCAAGCCGCGATGTTTGAACGGCTAGGGCCTTCGGGCATGATCATGCTTGCCTCGTTATCCCAAGCTGCCATGGCAGAGGGGTTGATGGTGATTATGGACGCTAAGCGCGGCGATATCGGGTCAACCGCCACCGCCTATGCCGAAGCATGGCTAGGTCATGAGGCCGGATTTGCATCTGATGCCCTTACGATTAATCCGTATTTGGGCCGCGATAGCCTTGAGCCCTTTGCCGAAAAAGCACAAAAAAGCAAAGCCGGATTGTTCACTTTGCTGCGCACAAGCAACCCCGGTTCTGCTGATATTCAGATGCTTCAATCTATTGAAAAGAAACCTGTTTTTCATCATGTGGCAGATATGATTCGCCCATTTATGGAATCTATGGTGGATGCGTCTGGGTTTTCGTCATTCGGTGTCGTGATCGGGGCAACTTGGCCCGATGAACAGGCCGCATTGCGAAAAATGTTGCCCGAATGCCTTTTCCTGATTCCTGGATTTGGGGCGCAAGGGGCAAGCGCCTCTGACGCGCTAGCCGGTTTGGTGAAAGGCCCCGAAGGCTGGGAAGGCGGGGTTGTTAATTCCTCACGGGGGTTAACCATGCCTGCGGAGGCCAATGAAGCCCGAAATCTGACCGATTGGCGTGCCGCAATCCGTTCAGCTACCAGCCAAACTATCCAAGCCCTGCGCTGATTTTTCTTCATTTTTTGGTGATGCCATAAACTAGCAAAAGTTTTTTTGCTGGCGTTAAGTGTTTTTTAACTTTCTTACCATAACATACGAATCAGATGGTTTTGTAGTTGTAGCCATTAAATCAGTGATCGTTCTGTCATCATCACGCGAAATATATCGCAGATGTTTTGGAAGTATTTTGGAAATGAATAGTATCAATGCTTATCCCATCATAACGAATGGGGCAGAAAGACAAAAGGGAACCGTCAAATGGTTCAGCGAGAGGCTTGGTTACGGCTTTATTGAGGTAGATGGCAAAGAGGTCTTTATCCACCGCACCACATTGAGCCAATTTGGCGCTTGTCGGTTGTTGGCTGAAGATATCGTGACGGTAACAATCACCTCATCTTCACGAGGACAGATCGTTGATACCCTCTTTGGGATTGAACGGCTTCCGGTTGATAATAGCTTGATTGCCAGTGAACCGGCAGAAGATGAACATATCTCCTATGTGAAATTCTTTAATGAAATGCGCGGCTATGGGTTTATTGAAGTCGAAGGGTATGATCAGGATATTTTTGTCCATTCTCGTATAATTGAACAAAATGGCCTATCCACCATTTATACCAAGCAGAAATTGCTGGTCACCGTTGTGCCTGGCGAAAAAGGGTATGAGATTAAAACTATCCGATTGCTGGTAGATCAAAACGCCCAAATCGAAAATCTTGACATCGCCGAAGACGGCTTGCCAGAGAGATATTCTGATAGCCCCAGCGATGATGGTGAGACGGACGAAAGCTGATCATCCTGCGGTCTCACCTTGGGGTTCACAAAGGCCAAGGGATTTCAGCTTAGGGGGTTAGCAAAGGCGGTTATGTGTTGATAGCAAGCCATTTTTCGGCATCAAGCGCGGCCATGCACCCCATGCCTGCGGCAGTAACTGCTTGGCGATAGGTTTTATCGACACAGTCCCCTGCGGCGAAAACCCCCTCAACAGAGGTCTGCGTTCGCCCTGCGTCTGTCACAATATAGCCTTCGTCATCAAGGGTGATCGCGCCTTTGAATGCCGATGTGGCAGGATCATGGCCAATAGCAACAAACATACCGTCACAGGCCATGTCTTGTTTGCTGTCATCAAGGGTTGAGGCCAAACGTAACCCCGTGACGCCGCCCATCGGGGCATCATCCCCCAACACCTCATCAACCACATGATTCCAAATGATGTGAATATTGGGGGTTTTCATCAACCGATCTTGCATGACTTTTTCTGCCCTCAAGCTGTCCCGACGATGGATCAGGGTGACTTGCTCACAAATATTAGACAGATAAAGGGCTTCTTCAACGGCGGTATTGCCGCCGCCAATCACCGTGACTTTTTTACCCCGATAGAAAAATCCATCACAAGTCGCACAAGCAGAGACGCCTTTGCCATTATAGCGTTTTTCACTGTCAAGGCCGAGCCATCGCGCCTGTGCCCCTGTGGTAATGATCACGCTATCAGCCAAATAGGTATCACCACTATCGGTAAAAATCCGGAAAGGCCGTTGGCTGAAATCTACACCTGTCACCAGATCATAGGCTATCCTAGCGCCCACATTTTCCGCCTGTTTCTGCATCTGTTCCATCAGCCATGGGCCTTGAATAGGATCGGCAAAACCGGGGTAATTTTCCACATCGGTGGTAATGGTTAATTGCCCCCCCGGTTGCAACCCGGCGATAACAAGCGGTTTGATATTGGCACGCGCGGCATAGATTGCCGCGGTTAAACCAGCGGCTCCAGTGCCAATAATAACAAGGTGTTCGTGATGGTCAGTCATGGTCTCATTTCAACTGTTCAAGGTTTCGGAAATGGTCGAGCGCCTCAGGATTGGCTAAGGCTTCGGTATTTTTCACAGGCTTGCCGTGGATAACATCCCTTACCGCCAGTTCAGTAATTTTGCCTGAACGGGTGCGTGGAATATCCGGCACCGCGATAATAGCATATGGCATATGCCGAGGTGTAGCCCCTTCTCTGATAGATTGTGACAAAGCCGCTTTCAGGCGATCATCTAAACTTATCCCCTCTGCCAAGCGGACAAAAAGAATAACGCGCATATCTTGTTGCCCATCTTGGATAATGTTCTGGCCAACCACCAAGGCTTCAAGGATTTCATCAAACGCCTCCACTTGGCGATAAATTTCTGCCGTGCCAATGCGAACACCGCCAGGGTTGAGGGTCGCATCAGACCGCCCATGTATTACCAGACCATGGCGTTCTGTCAAAGTCGCCCAATCCCCATGTCGCCAAATCCCCGGAAAATGTTCAAAATAGGCCGCGCGATATTTTGCCCCATCTGGATCATTCCAAAACCCAATAGGCATGGACGGGAACGGTTTGGTGCAGACCAATTCCCCTTGCTGGCCAATGATGGGCTTACCTTCTTCATCCCATATCTCCACCGCCATACCCAATCCGCGGGTTTGAATCTCGCCTTTATAAACAGGCAAGGTCGGCGCCCCCAATACAAAACAAGACACCAAATCCGTACCGCCAGAAATGCTGGCCAGATGCAGATCAGACTTAATCGCCTCATAAACAAAGGCAAAGCCATCTTCGGTTAAGGGTGAGCCAGTGGAACATATGCGTTTTAAGGCAGTCAGGTTCACATCATCCGCTGGTCGATAGCCGCTTTTGCGTGTGGCATCAATGAACTTGGCTGAAGTGCCGAAACTATCCAAACCCTCATCAGCCGCCATTTGCCACAACCGTTCAGGGCCAGGGTAAAACGGATTGCCTTCATAAAGCACAATCGTTGCCTTCACCGCCAAGGCAGAGACCAGCCAATTCCACATCATCCAGCCGCAAGTGGTAAAGTAAAACACTCGATCACCCGGCCCATGATCCGAATGAAGCCGGTGTTCTTTAACATGTTGGATCAGACTGCCGCCAACACCGTGGACGATGCATTTGGGTGCCCCTGTCGTCCCCGAAGAATACAGAATATAAAGCGGATCATTAAACCCTGTGGCGGCAAAGCCTTTTGCCGGGGCCGCTTGGCTTAGAGCATCTTGAAAAAGCGTTTCGCCAGATGCCGGGGAATAGGCTTTATCTAAAAACGGAACAACCAACATCGCTTCAACCGAGGGTAGGCTGGCGCGGAGCTGTTGATTGATATCGCTGCGAGCAATCACTTTACCATTATAGTGATAACCATCCACCACCATCAAAACCTTTGGCGCAATTTGACCAAACCGATCAATCACCCCATTGAGGCCAAAATCTGTTGAACATGATGAAAATACCGCGCCAATGGTCGCGCTGGCCAACAGCATGATAATCGCCTCAGGTATATTTGGCGTATAAGCGGCAACCCGATCCCCTTTGGCAACCCCTTGGGCGGTTAGCCATCCTGCCATTGCCATCACCTGAAGGTGGAGTTGCTGGCGGCTTAATTCACGGCGTTCACCATCTTCACGCCAAGCAATGATAGCCGGTTGGTCATCGGCATCTTTGAGCAAATTTTCTGCGTAATTCAGCTTGCCTTGAGGATAAAATTGCCCCCCTGTCATCTGATCAGGGTGGGCAAGGATTACATCCCCCTTTTCCCCAATCAGACCTTGCCAGTCCCAAAAATGATCCCAAAACCGTTCTGGATATTGAACAGACCACTGCCAAAGCTTATGAAAATCACCCTGCCAATTCGCCTCGCCTTTTTCCACCAGATAAGCCGCAAAATCGGCAACAGCCGAAGATTGCACCCTATCCGCATCAGGTGACCACAATAATGACGACATGTCTATAAACCTAAAACACAAGGATTGCTGATTATATATCCATCAAGCATACTGATTTCGTTGATGCTGACAAGACGAAGCTTAGCGTAAGATGAACGAAAGTGTTAGGGTAGTTGATGATGGGATACCGTATAGTATTAGCATTAGTGGTTTTGCTTACAGGAACACAAAACGGACTTGCCCTTGAGCTATGGAAAGGCTCACCCGTTCAGGGCGGAATGGTCATCCTGAAAACCGAACCTGATGCCACCGTAACATGGGATGATACGCCCATGCTGATCGCCGAGAATGGCCTTTTTGTTATAGGCTTTCACCGTGATGACACCGCCCCTATCACTTTGATTGAAACCCTTGTTAATGGTGAGGTAAACCGCCTTATCCTAACCCCAGAGATGCGCGTGTTTCAGGAACAACGCATTGATGGCCTGCCGCCTGCCATGGTGACGCCGCCGCAAGATGTTCTTGATCGTATTGCCCGTGACCGTGAGGTGGTTGCCGATGCCCGTGGGGTGATCACCCCGATTTTAGCATGGCAAGAGAATTTTATTTGGCCAGCAAAAGGCCCTATCACAGGGGTTTATGGATCACGCCGGATTCTCAATGGTCAGCCGCGCGCGCCCCATTATGGGGTTGATATCGCCGCCCCAAATGGCACGCCCGTTGTTGCCCCTGCTGATGGCATCGTGCGCATGGTTGATGATCTCTATTATACGGGCATCACCATTATTCTTGATCATGGTCATGGCGTGAGCTCCACCTTTCTGCATTTGCAAGATGCCTCTGTGACGCCAGATATGATGATACGCAAAGGTGATGTGATCGGTCGGGTGGGTTCAACGGGACGCTCCACAGGTCCGCATTTGGACTGGCGCGTGAACTGGCGCGATAAACGCCTTGATCCCGAATTGTTAGCTGGCCCTATGCCGAATTGACAGCACATCTGATGCCTTACGGGTGATCACCACATTGCTTAAGGCCGTCACAAGATCGTCAATCATCTGGTCATCATGAAAAGGCCCGGGGGTGATGCGCAACCGCTCACTGCCTTTTGCCACCGTCGGATAATTTATAGGCTGAATATAAAACCCATATTGTTCCAACAAGTCCATGGAAATTGCCCGGCATAACGCCGCGTCACCAATCATCACCGGCACGATATGAGATTGCCCGGGAAACACATAAAATCCCGCTTGGGTCAGTTTGTCTTTTAACCTTGCCACTTGTTTTCGTTGCGCTAGGCGTTCACTCTGGCTTTGGCGCAAGTGACGAATGCTTGCCAAGGCACCGCGAGCAATCACAGGTGGCAATGCGGTGGTAAAAATAAAACCTGAACCATAACTGCGCACCACATCACAGATCTGATCCGAAGCGGCAATATAGCCGCCCATCACCCCAAAGGCTTTCCCAAGTGTGCCTTGAATCACATCAATCTGATCCGCGATACCATCGCGTTGCGCCACACCGCCACCCTGATCCCCATAGAGACCAACGGCATGAACCTCATCGCAATAGGTCAAGGCATCATAGCGTTTGGCTAATGTGATGATCTCTTTCATTGGGGCAATATCACCATCCATTGAATACACCGATTCGAAAGCGATCATTTTTGGGCGATCTGCTGGTTCTGCGGCAAGCAAAGATTCGAGATGCGCCATATCATTATGCCGAAAAATCACTTTGTCGGCAGCGCCGTTACGAATGCCGCTGATCATTGAGGCGTGATTGCCTGCATCCGAAAACACCTTCACCCCATCAAGCATTTTTATTAAGGTGGAAAGGCTGGCGTCATTGGCGACATAACCACTGGAAAACACCAAGGCTCTTTCTTTGCCATGCAAATCAGCCAATTCGCGCTCAAGTTCCATGACCGCGTGGCTGTTACCCGAAATGTTGCGCGTTCCGCCTGCACCGCCGCCC
>Ga0181591_10001071_pt1 | contig 23110 bp, 28 predicted proteins | sample 071ome_33_FD_133757 | JGI IMG/M metagenome (GOLD analysis project Ga0181591, IMG submission 133757) | Coastal salt marsh microbial communities from the Groves Creek Marsh, Skidaway Island, Georgia - 071412AT metaG (megahit assembly) | ecosystem: Environmental > Aquatic > Marine > Intertidal...
GCAGGCGTAGGTGAGCATCCGGACGTTTTGGAAGCCATTGAAAAAGAACTGAAAGTTATTGCAGAATATCATGATCAGTTAGAAGTTCTTGACAAATACTTCTAAGGAGGAAGTTTTGGCAGATACATATACCGTAAAAGTTGAGGAAGATCCGGATACAGGCGATTTGGTTCTTCCCTTACCCACAGAATTATTAAACCAAATGGGCTGGGATATTGGCGATGATTTGGTTTGGTCTGACAACTTTAATGGCACATTTTCGCTGTCTAAAAAGGTTGACAACGAGCAAGAGAAAGCGTATAATAAACATAATGACGATAGCAACTGATAAAAAATACTACTACAGTGAAATTTTTCACAGCATTCAAGGTGAAGGACACTATACGGGTGTTCCTACTGCTTGGATACGTTTCTTCTTGTGTAATCTACAGTGTAATGGTTTTGGACAGGTAGATCCTACAAATCCAGATACTTACGAATTACCATTTGAAGATTATGACACAAGCCAAGTAAGTCGTGTTGAGGACTTGCCTGTGTGGGAAAAAGGTTGCGATAGTAGTTACACTTGGAGTAAGAAGTTTAAGCATCTAATGGGGCAAAAGACTGCTGTTGAACTTGCACATGAATTAGTAAACACACTTAAGACCGATTCAAATCCAGAAGGTTTGTTTTTACATCCTGTTACAGGACAAAGACAGCACTTTTGTGTAACAGGTGGCGAGCCATTAATGAAACACGCACAAGAAGCGTTCATTGGCATAATGACAGAATTTAAAAGATTAAACAACATGCCTGCCAGTGTCACATTTGAAACTAACGGCACACAAGAACTTACACAGGAGTTCAAAGACTTTTGGCACGTTGATAATGAGATTACTAAGGATGTTGAATTATTCTTTAGTGTGTCTCCTAAACTATGGAGTGTGGCAGGTGAGAAAGCAAAGAAGGCAATCAAGCCTGAAGTGGTAACAGGATACAGAAGTCTAAGTGACAGAGGACAACTAAAATTTGTTGTAGGTTCCGAACAACAACAGTGGGATGAGATGGAAGATGCTATCTCACAATTCAAGGCACAGGGAGTTGATTATCCTGTATGGGTAATGCCCGTTGGTGCTAGAGAAGAAGAACAAACAGCAACGGCCGGAGCAGTTGCTAAGATGGCATTTGAAAGAGGATACAATGTGGCTGCTAGAGTTCACGTTTATCTTTTTGGTAATGCTATCGGAACATAAGGACTAATTATGGACTTTATTAAAAAACTGTTTAGTAAAAAGAAGCCGGATACATCTAAGCCTGGACTGAGTGAAAAGGAAAAGGCTACGATGAAAAAGGAACCTTGGGTAGGTGTATTGAACACACATGTTAACAAGGAAAATGTCCGAAATGGCTTTTTTGAACTTGACTGGAATGAGTATTTCATTATACAATTAAAACAACAAGGATATGGAGTTGAAGGCGACAAGGATGAAGATATCATCGATCGTTGGTTTAGAGAACTCTGTGCAAATGTAGTAGTCGATGGCGACTACGGAGGACCGTTGGACACTGGGTCTATAGATATCAGTGCCGTTAAAAGAGAAAATGAGTAAAATGTGCCACATAATAGTTGATACAGCGAACACGTTCTTTCGTGCGAGACATGTAATAAATGGAGATGCAGATATTAAGTTGGGTATGGCTTTCCATATTACACTTAACAGCATTAAGAAGGCATGGCAGGATTTTAATGGAACACACGTTATTTTCTGTCTAGAAGGACGCAGTTGGCGTAAGGATTATTATGAACCCTATAAGCGTAATAGACAAGAAGCACGTGATGCACTTACTGAAAAACAACAGGAAGAAGAAACAGTCTTTTGGGAAGCATTTGATACCTTTAAAGAATTTGTTACAGATAAAACAAATTGCACGGTGCTACAGCATCCGCAACTAGAAGCAGATGATTTAATTGCTGGATGGATCCAGAATCATCCTGAAGCAGAACACGTTATTATTAGCACTGATACAGATTTCCAGCAACTGATTGCACCTAATGTTAAATTATATAACGGTGTGCAAGAAGTAACTACAACACACGAAGGTTTCTTTGATAAAAAGGGACAACCAGTAATCGATAAGAAAACAAAAGAGCCAAAGCCTGCTCCAGATCCAGAATGGTTACTATTTGAAAAGTGTATGCGTGGTGACACGAGCGATAACGTTTTTAGTGCATATCCAGGTGTGCGTAAGAAAGGCACAAAGAATAAAGTGGGTTTGATGGAAGCGTTTGCGGATAGACAAACAAAAGGATTTAGTTGGAACAATCTTATGCTACAGCGTTGGGTTGATCATAATGGCGTAGAGCATAGAGTATTGGAAGATTATGAACGCAACAAGAAGTTGATTGATCTTGAAGCACAGCCAGATGATATAAAAGAAATTATTAACGAAACGATAAAAACTGCAACTACTGCCAACAAGAATATTAGCCAGGTTGGTATTAGATTAATGAAGTTCTGTCATTTGTATGATCTAAAAAAGATTTCGGATCAGGCACAGGCATATGCAGAACCACTAAATGCGAGGTATGACGATGCAGTTGAAAACTTGTCTGTATGATGAAACTTGTCCTAATAAGTCAGACGAATGTTGGGAGGATAAAATGACACTAATTCAAGCAAAACCCGTTATTGATAATAAATTTTGGATTGTTGAAGATAATGGTGTCCGTATTGCTACCCTAAGAAAGAATGAAGAAAATAAATTTATTCTTAGTAATAAGGATGGTGTTAAAGTTTTTAACAACAAGAAAAGCGTTACGGAACAATTTGGTAATGATTTTTTTGTAGCAAAAATTATCAAGGAAGCAGATGATTCTAATCCTAGAGAAGTCCATGGATTTACTACAAGCACCAACCCACATAATGCAATGTATGATATACAGAAAAAACTTCCTCTGTTTACAAAGAGCAAGGATTCAAAGAGTTTATACTGTGCTGGTTATTATGTAATTAAATTTGATAAGGGTTGGGTAAAGAGTTTTTGTCCCAAGTTAATTACTCTACAACGCTATGATTATAAGGGACCTTTTAAAACTGATCTAGAAATGAAACAGGTATTGTCAAGTGTCAACAAATAGCATACCATCAAGACTTGCAACGGTTGAAAAACTAATACAACGAATAGCAGTTGCTGAAAAATCGCAACAACGAGAAATTAGAATCACCATTGACGAAGCAAGGAATCTTACTCAAGAACTATCCATGCTAACCGCTAATCTAGGGTCTACTATAGGCGAAATACATTCGTTATTAAAGGAAATAAACAAGGCTGCCAACGAAGTTGATGTAAAATTTGACGGCGGTTCCTTCTAAAAAAGGATAAATATATACGTAGTTAACTAGGAATTACGTATATATGAGTAGACCAAAACCAACAATAATTCTCGAACATACAAACCGAGAAACGTATAAAGTAGAACAGATTTTAGAGAGCGAAGCCATCTGGGCAGTGTTCTACCAAGATAAGCCTTTCAACCTAAAAAGTGGTAGTGCAGTTTCAAGTTATCCTGGTCCAAAATACAAAAAGGTCTCATTTTCAAATCCAGGACATGCTAGAAACTTGGCAAGAAAACTAAACAAACTCTTTAACACTAATGATTTTTCAGTTTATAGACTCACAAGCGGGGACAAAGAATAGTGGAATGGATGTTAAAGATACCTACACAAAACTCTTTATAAAAGCCGCTGATCCATCTGGGCAAATCACCGACGATCTAATAAAAGAAAAGAGATTAGAATGGTGGTGGAATGTTAGGTCAAAAGACGATGGTGGGTTAAGGTTAACTGATCAAGCGATTAACTTTATACAATCGGAAGCAAAAATAAAGATATACAAAATAGATTTTCCAAAAGACTTTTCCATTACTCCGCAGGTTCTTTTATGGCTTGACAAATTTATAGAATCACCGTATTATATAACTAAGAGATCAATTACAGTATTAAAGGAAAAATCAGCGTTTGAATTATACCTATTCAGCGGAGATGTCCAAAAATTAGGTTATAATAAGGCTCTATCCAAGAGATTAAGCCAAGAATCAACTAGCGAATTATAATAGCATATAAATATTTTGCAATGATAGAATTAAACCCATTGGAAATTTTAAGAGAAAGAGAGGTTAAAACACTACCTCCACACTTCTCCAAGATAAAAATTTCTAACAATCAAAAATATGATAAGAATATTTTGGGTTGGATTCGCAACAAACTATCTGGAAGATATTGCGTTGTTTCTTATCCTGCAATTGATTCGGATGATAAATTTAAGGCTTCAACATATATTGGGTTCGAAGAACAAAAAGAACTTACATATTTCATGTTAGCATGCCAATACTTAAGGAGAAACTAAACCATGGCGGAAGAAGTAAAAAACGAAAACGTGGAAACAAAAGCAGAAGGTGCACCAGCAGATGCAACACCGGCTGCAAAAGATATTCCACCACAAACTGCTACAACAGACAGTGAACTACCTAAAACACCAGATCTTAATGTAAATGATCTAAACTCTGTTCGTAGTATTATTGATATTGCTACCACTAGAGGTGCATTTAAGGCTAACGAACTAGAAGCAGTGGGCAAAACTTATAATAAACTCACAGCATTTTTAGATCACGTAACTAAACAACAAGAACCAAAAGGTGAAAACAATGGCTAAAGAAACTAAACACGTAGGAAAGTTGGCTAACACAGGAGACAAAGTTGCTGTTGTGTTTAGAACTGTTCCTGGAGAATCTGATCAAGCATTAGTATTGCAAACAGCAACACTTAAAGATGATGTTCATAATTCATTAATGAGCATGATCGAATCTGATCAGGCACAACAAACTAATGAATTAGGCGAAATCATGTTCACTAGAACTTTTCCAGACGGACGCCCTATGCTTCAAGCAATGCAGGCAGAAGGTAGACTAAGAAAAGTTCCTACATCAAGTGTTAAGATGACGCCAACACCAACAACTGAAATATTGCTATCAGAATTAAATGTTTTAATTGCTGAGCAAAAAAATATCTCAGTTGATGAATTATATACTCTAGTTAGTGGTGCGCCAAAACCAGGCGAAGCACAACCAGTTGCAGAAGTTTCTGAAACAACACCAAGCCAAGAACCTGCGTCAGCACCAAATGACGGTGCTCTTTCAGATGAGGATCTTGCTAAATCATTGCGTAGTCAAGCAGATGCTATGTTCAAAGAAGCACAGCGTTTACGCAAGGAAGCAGAGGAGTTGGTTCCAACCAAGAAGAAAACTTCTCCAAAGGCTAAAGCAGAAGCATAAGCAGTGCATAGGCATTACTTTAGACCGCCAAGACATTTAGTAAAAGAGTGGCCGGAGGTGTTCGAAGATTTATACATGGACACCATGCCGGTCGCTTATGTCGACGTAATGATCCTAGAATTTAATGACGGCAGAGTTTGGAAACTAGATGTTGGGAGCGAAATTAAAGAGGGTCTAAATCCCGATCTAGCAGCAAAGAAACTGCTAAACACTCTTCAAGAATATAAAGATACCATCAAGAAGATCGATTTTAAAATCGATATCGAAAAACTAAAACAAGATATTAAAAATAGAACGGATAGAATTTTTTAATTCTATCTTGTATTTCCGTAATGAATTACCAAGTGTTTATCCGAAGAATATTGTCTCCAAGGATCAACCACAACACTATCATCACTTAATTTAACATAGAGATCAGGATGAGCGAGCAAAACGACTGCTCTGAATTCCATGCCTCCACCTAAATCAATCGCAGGATCAATGGTCATAGGTCCTCTACCCATTTCATGACAATAGTGACCTACTAACAAACTATAACTACCATCTTGGTATGGAACGCCCGGTTTATATGCTACACCATTTAAAAGGATCGGTAAATTTCTTTCTTTGGAAATAGCAACTAATTTTTCAGCCATGTTCTTGGCTTGCTTTTCTCTTGCATTCATTACGGCGTCAAATAAGTCATAACCCAATCTTAACTTATCTGCCATGAAGCGTAGTGCAATGTTATCTCTTGGATGGCAGCCTCCGCCGTCACCCATTCCTGCTTTCATGTATGCCGAACTAGTAATTCTCTTTTCACAATTAGACAATGCACGGGTTACAACATCAACATTGATGTTGCCTTGCTTTTCAGCAACGTCCTGCATCATATTAACCAATCCAATTTTTGTTGATATGAATGTATTATAAAATACCTTGATGCATTCGCATTCGTCCCATGTTCCAATTTCGTAACTTGGATCATTTTCCATGATGGTTTTATAAAAGTCTACGAGTTGTTTGGCATCACCTGTTGTGCTGCCATCTTCAGTTCCAATCATGACAATGTCTGGGTTTACCATATCCCATGCTACTGTTCCCATTGCAATTAGATATGGGTTATAAACGAATCTTGGATTTGTGATATGCTGTATAAATTCTCTTCTGACCGTTCCTGGTAATACTGTTGAAATAAGAACAAGCAGTTGATCCTTGTTCATGTATTCATTCGCTTCTTTAAGAACGCTGTGGACAATATCGTATGAAAAATCTTTTGGCTGTAGGTGTGCAGTAGGTGCCCTACCATCGTATGCTGGATCATGTGGAGTAGGAACTGCAATAAAAACTATTTCTCTATCCTTAACACATTCCTCAATTGTGGTTTTAAATTGAACCTTGTCCGTTTCAACATCTGTAATATCATAACCCGTTACATCGTGTCCTTTTTGGGCAACAACTTCAGCACAAGGCAAGCCCAATTTACCCAGTCCAATAAAACCAATTTTCATTTATTTTTCCTTACTATTAAATCCAAAAGTATTTAACAAAACGCAATTTAACGCCTTTTAAACATGGTTTTTAAAACATGGATCAAGTATTGCATCACTAGCATTATCACCGCTGTATGACGCTTAAAATGCGTTTAAAGCACCTTTTAATTCATGTTTATTATTAAATTTTTTCTTCTTTTGAGTGTTAGTTTATTGTGTGTTGCAATTTGGCGAGCATTTACCAACCATGCCTTTAGTTCTTGCTTATCCAAATTACATAATCTTTCTATCTCATCAACTATTGCTAACATTCTATCACCATGATCCAAAATTGTATCATACCCTTCATCAATTATGGATCCGTATGTCATGTATCCTAATTTTCTTAAATGCTCCAAAGTATTTGGAGATCCTGCAATAATAAAAGGATGCCCCATTGCTATTGCCTTAAAAATTTTTTCGCTTAGAAAAGGAACATTTTCATGATAGGTAGTTTCAGTAATTACGCTGAAATACGTTTCTTCATAATATTTGTTTATTGACCTTTCGTGGTTTGCACGATTGGTAACTAGGTCTTCCTGATCAAGATACATGTCCGGAAGTTCTATCACAGGATTAGAAAATATTTCTCCAAGGGTCTTATGCCCTCTATAATAATTAGACAACCAACTCCAGGCATGATTCCAACCCTTACCATCATCTGCTTTGGCTAGGCTAACATATCCGTCATCCAATAATCCTTTTTTGTGTAGCAGGGTAACAAGCAATGGTCTGTGCCATCTCCATCTCCTATTAAGATTTAAGAATTTCTTTTTATATTTTATTTTCTTTTTTAACGGTTGGCTGTCCATGCTCTTTATGAAAGTATCTCTGCCCGTTAATTCAAACAAACTAAAATACATGACTTTAATTTGTTCAACTTTTTTATTACTACAAAATTGATCTATGTATTCCATCATTGTAGGAACACCAGTTATAAAAACAATTTGCTTCGGGTCTATGGATTCCTTGTGAACTATATCTGCATAAATTGCATCTACACTTTCATAAAAATATTCTAGTGCATTATCTAAAACTAAAAATGCTTTGCCGGTCTTAATATCATCTAAAAGATTTTTAGGAACAATATTTGATATAGGAAAATGCCTAAAACTATTAGGTCCTGAAAATTGAATATAGTAGTATGGAAGTTTGAGATCGAATCCTCCGAGTTTAGGAGGACACGTGGTTAATTCTATCTTTTGAGGATTATTGTCATCGTATGTTTGTAAGTAAATCATTATAATCTATTCACTCCGTTTGATGACCAAAACTTCTGAGTATCATCAAGGGTCTTGCATTCCAATACTAACTTATCATACTTTTCCGCATATGATTTCATCTTCTCGGTTGTATGATTAGGGTAGAGTGCTTCGATATATCTATAATGTCCTAATGGTGTAGGATGATAATCTGCTGTTTGTCCTTTGCCTCCCCAGCCCTTAATCGGAGTGGAAGGCCATCTACCATTGTATACCGTATCAACAATATTTGGTTTAACTGATTCGATAGTGTTCTTGTAAAAATCTAATACTGGTTGGGTTTCACTTTCCTTTATGTTATCAGTAATCGTGACTTCATCAAACTTGCACATTGCCCACATGTCACTATCGCAAGGTAAGGAGTCTAGATAATTTCTAACTAGTTCTACCATTGCTAGATCACGCAATAGGTAACCTCTAGTGTCTGCCCACTTATAAACAAACTCCATATCAATTACGCCCTGTGTGTATATGTTACCGGGTGTCTCCCATTGTCTATCCTTGTATCTATCCTCTCTACTTACACTGCTCCACATGACTATTACAAGGTCATCCTGATTAAATTTGTGTTTAATATTTGCTTCTACTATAGAATTAGATATGAACATATTACCGCCACCGCTTCTACCATAGTTGTAATATTCTGGAATTTCTTGTGCAATTAGATCTGCCCAAGTGGGCCAATTATAATTGGTCATGCTACAACCAAACACAAATAATCGTTTGTATTCTTTAAACTGCTTCATTAAAATATTCCTCACATCTGCTTATTGTTTTGGTTATTGCTTCCTTATAAAAATCTCTAGATCTAATATGATTAAAATTATGTTCCAGCGTGTCCATGCTGTTTTTAATTCTATCTATCTTTTCTTGTCTACTTAATCCAACCCAATCTAGCAAAACATTTCTAGTTGCATTAAACCTTTCAACGGTATCTTCTATATCATTATAGGCTGGATCTATGCCACACCAATCTATTCTAAATCCCATTGCTTCTAAACTGCGAAGCGTTCCCTGAGATGCAAATAGTATTAGAGGATGGCCCATGGTAATAGGCTTGAATATTTTTTCAGTTACAAAAGAAACATCATGAATAAAAATTGTTTCAGTTATGACTGACATTAGACTGTTTTTATAAATGTCAATATTATATTGATTAGCAGCATTATTCACCGACCAGTCACCGTCTATAAATTTAGGAAAATTTCTTTTCATAACATATGCATACTTAAATGCATTTGTTTCTGCTAATTTAATTGCTTCGTTATCAAAGATATCTATTTGATTTGCACTAACTAGTCCTTTATCTAAAATTTTATCTTCCACCAACTGATATAGGTGCGCTCCCCTTTGTGGTCTATAAACTCTATTAAGACTGTTAAAATCTTTGCTTTCCTGATTTTTTATTGAATCATTAATTACTAGTTCGTTTGGTATGTGTGAATCTAGGAATATGTGTCCAAAATGATTGCTATAGATTACATCATATAATTTAAACTGATTGTTATCTTCTAGCCATTTATTATATTGCTTTTCTATCTTTTCGTTGCCCTGTGCCACAATTACACTGTTAGCAGGCAACCCTAGTTTAACAATTGCCTGTGCTGTTGATTTAAAACAATCCCAATCCTTTGTAATCATAGGACCGCCTTCTCTATCTGCGGCAATTATCAATCTTAATTTTTTTTGCTTTACTAGATCTATTATATTTTTCGGAACTGAAAAAAGAACGTGTTCAGTAGGAACATCTTTTCCTTTTAATACTCCTGCCCACCATTGTGGATCACCCCTTACATCTATGTAGTAACACCCGGGCTCATCACAATTATCAACCGTATCAACTTCATACCCCATTTCGATTATGGTTCTTTTTATTGGAGCACCCGGAGCAATTAACCAATAATCTGTTTTATCAGTCTGCTGGTGTTCTTTCATGTTAGAATCATTGATATTTAAATTATCAAAATATACTTTCATGCTAATTCCTTTAGTTCAGGAAATGTTTCCGCAAATTTTTGCTGTCGAATAGAATCATAATGTTTTGTTGTTTTTAAAAACTGTTCATGCAATTTTTTTGAATACGTTGAGTTTTGTAAATTGTTTATTACTCCTTGTATTTCTCTCTTGATGTGCCTATTGTAATTCATCATGGAGCCTTGTAATTTGTTTACTATGTTATTCTTAATGGAATCTGTTAATATATTAAAACTATAAAAATTAGGATTTATAATATTATAGAAACTAGGATTATAGTTTTCTCTATCAAATAATTCGTTATCAAAGAGATGATCTAAAAATTCAGGTATCGTGGAAACATTAAAAGCACTAATCACACTCGAACTGTTTAATTTTACATGAGGACATTTTTCCCTAATATTTTTTATGTTTGACTTTATTAGTTCCCAATCCGTTCCTGCCCTGATGTATTCTGCTCTACTACCATAACTATCGAGGCTGGCAAATACCTGTATGTTAGAAAATCTATTCCACAGATCTAAAACACTCTTACCTTTGTATGCTAGATTGCTTAGATTCGTATTATATTCTATCTGAACATTTGCCTTTCCTTGCTTAATTAGATGTTCAAGAATATCATAATGCTTGTCAGTTAATAATGGTTCACCACCGGCAAAATAAAAAGTTTCTATGTCTGAAAAATGGGGTAAAAACTGTTCATATAGATTATCATTATCAACGCCACCAGCAATAATGTGAATTGGTTTGTTTGCTCCTTGTGCATTATCTTCCTGAGCCCATGTCGAACTGTATGTGGAACTACAACTGCGGCATTTGAAATTACAAATATTGCTCCATCGAACATCAAAGTGTCTTAGGGTCATTTCCGGCATGCTTCCATTGGCATGTGTTTTATTAATTAAATTAATAAGATGAGCATACTGTTTATTTTTTGCTTGTCTTGTGCTCTGGTTTCCTGCAGATTCAACTGCATAACACCCTTCACATTCCTCGCATTTTCTTCCTCTTAACATCTTTTGGCGCATTGACTTATACTTGTCATTGTTCCAAATCTGTTCGATATTGTTGTGCCTTACATTGCCCATATGCTTACTATAATCAGCAACACAACAAGGCAACACTGACCCATCGGGATTTACATACATGTGAATCCAAGGGTAAATGCAAAAAGTCTTAGATGGTTCCGCAGTCATAATAGAATTCCTCCAGTTCAGGAAAAGTCTTGACGAAGTCAAGACCGCGTCTGCGGTCGTATTCCGTAAACCAATTATAGAAATCCCTGCGGCCTTCTTTTAATTTTTCCACGGTATAATTCGTTGAAGCCATGTAATCAACAACACGTCTAAATTTTTCGTATTCTAGTATGCTGAATTTATATCTATCAGCATCGTCTAAATTTGCTGCCATGAATTGCAAATGCTTTTTCATGTAAGGAACAAAGTATTCCTTGGGCAGTATGTTCATGTCATATTGTAACGGCTCTTTCAAATAAGGTGTATCAAAGCGTATGCGCTGCCACTTGGTTTGATCATCCGTGTTGTATTTTTCGCGCCACTCGAGAATCTTTTCAAGCAGTTTATAAAAGTTTGTTACGGTAAGAATATTAAACGTAATCATGAACGTTAGAGGCATGCGTGTCTTGGTCATGTATGTGTCAAGATTGCGTTCCCATAACTCCAAATCAAGTCCTGTTCTAATGTATTCTGCTTGTGGTCCCCATGTATCCATGCTGGTGAATACCTTGAAGTCCTTGATACAACCCTTTTCCACTAGGCTGTTGACCTTGTCCGCAAATCGTTCTATAAGGATAGGTTTAACTCCAAAGTTTGAATTGATGTTTAGTTCAAGATTGGGCATGGGATTCTTTTCAAGTTCATCAAACATGCGCCACGTGCTCTGCTGTAGCAGAGGCTCACCGCCAGTAATTCTTAATATTGTTAGTGTCTTTCTTAGTTCCGGCCACCACTTCCAGAAAGCCTTTACGTATGGATTATCCTCTTCTTCATAAACTTTAAACCAGTCAATATCATTGCGATGATTCTTGACCATCGTGTATGGTCCGTGATCACGTATTTCCTTGTGGTATGCTGAACTGTGCTTGGGATGGCAATAACCACACTTAAAGTTACACTCGTTACCGAACGATATTTCTACATACTGCGGATTAACATCAGCCATAGGGTCTGCCTTAATTGCAGCAAATCTTTCTTCAGTATGGATACTCGCATTTCTTTCCTTCCTATCACTTATGTAATCCTTGCCCATGCACTCAATGTTCCAACAGTATTGGCAACCGCTTGGCTTCTTGCCTTCGATCATTTCCTGTCGCTCCGCTTTTTTCTGTGGAGTATTGTGCAGTTGGCTTGGATTCTCTTCCAACCCTGGTATTGGTATTGCATGAGGTGCTGGATGATAACAACTGTGTGTTTCACCAGTCTGCAGATATATTGTGGTATGATGCCATTTCGCCATGCAGAAGGTAGGCGATATCTCGTCCATTATGGGTATGAACTTTTCTATTCTATCCTTGTCCTGCATCAAACTGTTCCTTTAACCAATCAAAATCGTTTATCTTTCGTAATGCATTAGGGTCAGCACTATTGCTAACGCCATATTTCCTACCGGCTCTGGCTCCCTGAATAGCATAGTCCCCAAACGGCCTGTCACGACCGTAATCACTGCACCATTTAGAAAGTCTTTGATCCGTTTCATCATCATTTTGTCCCTTTATTGTTCTGCTTGCCAATTTGCAACATTCTCTAAATGCACTCTTCCAGGTGGAGAATGCATCAGTATTAAATGCTGTTATGTTACTTACTTGTTCCATTGCACGAAAACTGTCAGAAAGGCTAGTGGTCATGTCTGGTGTATTCGTATCCATGTTTAGCGTTGCTTCTCTTGGAAACAGTTTTACTCCACCATACCCATATTCCAAATCCGTGATTGGGTTACGGCTGCGCCATACATACACACTCTTCCTTGCATTGAAATCATAGTAGGGTATCTGCATATCAAAATTAAAATCTTCCAACACTTCGGCATCGGCATCAACTATGTAGAACATATCCGTGGTTGCTTTCCTTGCTGCTTCGATGTGTGCTTGGTGTATGCCCTTTACATCACGTGTCCATTGTGCGTGCGGTGCTTTCTCGAGCAGTTTATTAAAATTTGTTTCTGCATTTTCCTCATGATATGAAATGAATGCAACATCATATGGAACGGGTTGGCTTGCCACAATATCCATTTCTTTTTTATTCGTGAAAAAACGATAGTTCCATTCTCTCTGTAGTATCTTGGCACGCTTGGGGAATATGCAAATGCCATCATGGTATGCACCATTGCGGAACACGTGAATGTATTCTTGATCCCACTCGGGTATGCGATAGTCAAACTCAAAATTATCTTCGAGTATAATGTTATCCCATACCGCCCAGAAATGTTTTGTTAGTGACTTGTTTGCAACCTTTTCAAACGTATCGCAGTGTTCAACCTTCTGAGCATTGGGAACTCGCTGCTTGAATTTATTCCAGGCTGCTTCCTCTATTGCTCCACTGCTGATAAAGAATACATCATACATAAGTTTGGCTATAATATGTTGTTCCCATCCTGATCGCTTCGTCGTATAGATCAAGCGTATATTTGCTCATGTCAGGTTCAAGATTTGGATAGTTGAATCCAAGTTTATTTCGTATTTCGCTACCCAGGTGTTTGATTTCCTGTTCAAGACCAAAACCATCTTCGTATTGTTTGCACTGTTCATTATACAGTTCACGCAGTGATTCAAAATCTCTAACTTGAACATGATCCCAATCCGTGCAGTTTGTAAGATATGTTCCTAGCCTCGCACCGTAGATAGCAAACAAACCGTTTTCAACATGGCTTCCTACCGTGCTCCACATGCGTAGCCTATGCAGATTGTGCCACCATATTCTTTTTTCAATTTCCTGTGAGGGAACTTTTAGTCCTCCGTCAAGTGTCATCTTAACACCTTCTCGGAATCCTGCTCTCCATGCCATGAACGGTGTTGCATTAATGATCGTGTCACTGTATGTCTTGGGGAAGTTTCTATATCCATCTTCCCAACAAAAATCTACCTGTGCCCTTTCGCTATCCGCATTTTCATGCGTTTTCATGTTAAGCACATGATCTCTGTTCCACAGTTTTAATCCACCATTGCCGTAACGCAGTCCATTAACATTATTGCGACCGCACCAACTGTATGCACGGATGTCCGGATTGTCCATGTCTATTTCTATGTCAAAGAATTCCGGATACACAATGTTGTCAGCATCAACGGTTAGCACCCAATCAGTTTCTGATTGTTCTGCTGCTGCCTTGTGTGCATGATCGGAGCCCTTTACACCGTGTATGCGCTTTGCCCACGGCACCTTGTTGCATAGATCCGCATAATGTAGATCAGCATTTGGCTCATCGTAACTTAAAAAGAATACATCAAACTCTACGACTTTTTTCATTTTTCCTCAATCATATAATTCTTAAACAAGCGCCTTGTGTAAACGCTAAAATATTTAGGTATGTCTAAATCAAGTAATTCTACTTTCTTTCCAACCAGATCACTAACTTTTATACTAAAATTATCTCTAATAATGTTAGGATCGTTATAATCCGTAATTGAAAATTCTAATTCAGTATGTCCATCCCAAAACATCTTTCTTTTTGTCACTGGTTGGAATTCTTTATCCTGTATGAATGTTCCACCATACTCTTCCGACAATTCAATAGCAAGTGTATTACTTTCTGAAAAATGCGTAAGGTGTATGTCTGGCTTTTTAACTTCGGAATATTCTTTTACAATGATTCTGTGTAGCACATCATCTATTTTGTATAAATCCTTTACTTCTACAATTTCAAGTTTTCCTTCGTGGGGATCAACAAAGCACTTGCTCATTCTAATCTCGCCATTTATAATTTTTTCAGCAAGATCGGACTCAACTTCTATTATGTTTTCATACTTGTCCTTGTTAATTGTATGATCAGGACCTATTGATGTAATTTTTCCTGATTGGGGATCAAACGCAGCATTGTAAACAACGGGTGCTGGCTCATAATTTTTTAACCACTCATCAAAATCAGGAAGTATTAATTTTTCTTCCATGCTATTTCCTCTAGTATGTTTATTGTTTCTAAGTTAACTTTATCCTTTTCTACATAATGAACTATGTCATTTTGTTCAAAATTTCCTAATTTTAATTTTCCTGATTTATTAAAATAAAAACCAATATGGTCAAAACAATTTTCTGCAGGATAAGGCCAATTCTGTATCATTCCTTTCATGTGGACTACTCTAGGAAAGTCTAATGGATACGAAATGTCATCAGTAATATCTAATATTTTGCTAGCCAATGCAAATGCTTCATCGGTGCCTATAATTTTAGGTTTGTATCTATCTAGAAAGTTATTAGAAAATTCAGTTGGATTAGAAATAATTTCTCTTTGTAAATTAAAAAATTCTGTTGCTAACTTGCTATTTTTAACAAAAAATGTGTAAAAGGAATAAAAATTAGGTAACTCATTGGCAATAAAACATTTTCTATAATACGTGTCATTTACTTCTTCGCCTCTATATGTGAATGATTTATTTGCAATGTATAACTCAGAATTTTTAATAAAGTATTCAACCCAATGGCTATAATCTCTTAGAAATAGCATGTCAGCATCAAGACAAACTGTATGATCCCAAGGACTCAGTTGATCCATGTAGGAACGACCGTCCCAATGTTCTGCACCGCTCCATTCTATTATTTCATCAAATACCCAAGTCGATGTGAAGTTTTCAATATGCTTCTTGTCGTTGATAACCAATGCAACCTTATCGTATCCTTCTTTTTGTGTATTCTTTATGCTGAGTGCCAGTGCATACGCAAGCCTCGAATAATTGGTTTCGGGTTTTTCAGAAACTATGATTAGGTATCCAAAGTTCATTCTGCCAACTCCATTAGTTTATCATAGTTTCTTATAATGCTAAATTTGTTCATCACATGAACATCCTTATCCTTCACACTTGCTGCTATATTAGAATCTTTGTAATTTATTAAAAATTTTAGAGTGTTATTTTCCACTTCATATAAAACATCCTTATCAGTGACTGAAAAAACATCCGGTAAATCATATTCATCAATTTGCTGATATCCATTCATGATGTGTTTTGCAATACTAAATGCTATATCGTTTCTGTATATTATAGGATTGAATCTATACACATCCGAAAACATTTTATATTTCTGCTTTACGTGGTCAACAAGATCAAAAAATGTTTTTGTATATTCGTTCTTGGTAAACATAACAGTTGTTGCCCAATACATTTCGAGTCCAGTTTCTGATATGTGAGTATCGAGGTATCCTGTTCTATCCTCGCCTATTATATCATTATATCTAGGTGATATTAATAAATCACTATCAACATCCCAATACTTGTTTAAGTTATCGCTCAATATTAAAAAGTCAGTATCGATAAGCAGTGTTCTTTTGTAGGGAGTCAAATCCCAAACATTGAATCTATTTCCATTTGAGAAAGGTGCCGCTGAATAACTTTTTCCATCGCCAAAATTTCTCATGTTATTATCTTCCGGCCTTTCGGTAATGATAATCTTATGGAATACTTCGGCAGCGATAGAAAATGTTTTGCTTTCTTTCATCCAACTAACGGTGGATGGGTCTGTGATTAAACTTACGGGAACTTTCAAATTCTTGTTTGCTAATTTTGCCGTAAGAATACTCATCTTGGCATAATCGATCTGCCTGTTGTTGTGAGCAAATAAGACTATACCTTTATCCATTATACTTCCAATAGTTTTTCAACTGATCTTGCTTTTTTGATTTTTTGATATTCTTCATGATACTCGAAAGTGGCTGAGAAATACCTATCAAATATTTCTTCTCTAAAATCCACTAGGTTTTCCACCAGTATTGGATTTTCATTTACATCGAGTATAACAACATTTTCCGATCTATCCTTATAGATCAACATTTCTACAAAGTTCAATAGTTCTCTATCTATTTTAAAAATACCGCCATTGTAACCATAGGTTAATTTTGCGTCAATTTTTTCTTTTAGAGTTTTTCTTTGAATTGCAAAAGTCTGTCTGTAGTTGGAAAAATCAAGTGCTTTCTTAAACTCCTCTTGCATAATACCTCCTATTATTATAGTAGCATATTATTTATCGAGGGTGTGTAGTGGGCGTAAAATTATTAGTTTGTAATAGAACTTACAACTACTGTTGGTGTTTCTACTTCAAAATTACCTGTTCCGGTTGGTTCCAAAACACCGGATGGTTTAACAGTTTGGACCGTTAATGATATGGTTCCGTCAACCGTGTCTGGTCCATATCCCAAACTGGGTTGAACTGGCGTTCCTTGTGCAGCATCTCCGCCCAATGGAAAGTGATTATCGTTCCAATATATGTTAAAAACAATGGACTCGGAAGTTCCGCCGCTGTTATTGGTTATACCGTCATTCGTTGCTGCAAATATGCTCCACTCGTTAAGTGCATAAGGTGATGATGCAACTACTCGGCTCCATTCCTGCGGAGTGTTTGTCAGTCTAAAATAGTTTGTTCCATCTGCTGGTGTAACACCGGTTCCTGGTGTGTTACCTCCAAAAACTCTTGTTCCTGCCGTTGATAACAATGTAGTCCATGATGTATTCTGTGCAGAAGTGCTTCCGCCAGTTCTTGAACTCGTAAATTGTAGGCTTCCACCTGCATTAAAAAAGTATCTGGCTTGCTCGCTATTGGTAAAACTTGCCGTTACCGTGCATGCCAATTGCGGAGTTGATCCAACTGGTGCGGATGATCCCCATGCACCTGTAAACTGTTCTGGTGTTGGAGTATGGTTAACCGATACACGCTGTCCTGCTACTGCTAAATTCTTCCTTGCTACATCTATTGAATTAACAACTGATTGCCAATATGCCACGGGAGCATCCGATGCATTATATCTTACCTTTGCACCTAGTGTTTGCGCATCAACGCCCGATGGTGCTGCATTGTTAAGATGGGTATATGCATTTATGATATCGTATCTTAGGGCGGCATACTCGTTAATTGTCACAACGTCAGATTCCGTAACCTGAGAACTTAATAGTGTTTGCCCGTAGCCAGTATCTGCTGATCCCACGCCCAACACTCTTGCTATAACTGTTTGAATATTGTTATAGTCTACCTTGTTTATAATTTGGTTGATGCCTGCCATATATTACCTCAACACTATTTATCGGTCTTAAATTAGGAGAGGCTAATTGCCGACATTGAATACGATGCTGGTGGTGTTATTGTAAATGGATCACCAGTGGGTTGTAGAACTCCGCCTGGTAGTAATTCTTGGACTGTAATCGCCAGTGTTCCATCAACTAAATCTCCCGGAGCAGGAGCGCCTGGATCCACATATGCGTCTGTTAATTCTACCTTAATGTCTATTGTGGTTGCCGTTCCTGCACTATTATCAGCAACATTACACTTGGCCTTTAACTGATAGGTGTTTGAACTGTATGGTGTGCTGGCTGCTCTTGAATAATATGTCTTGTATGTGTTGGTAAGTGTATAGAAACCATTATCAACTACAATATCACCCTTAAAATCTTGGTCACCAGCGGTGTTCAACAGATTGGTCCATGCACCTGCCTGAGATGATGACCCACCGGTTAAGTTTGTTTCTATTCTTATTTTGCCGCCGGCATTAAAAAAATGTCTTGCTTCTTCCGAAGTAGAAAATGTTACTGTTAGCGTTGCTTCGGCACTGTTGCTCCAAGTGGAAGAAGTTGACTTATCAATTCCGGTTAGTCTTGGAACATCGCCATCACCGAGCAATGAAAATTGTCCTGTTGCTACATCAAATCTGTTGTTCTGACCAATGTCAGCATAGTAGTTATAATTGTGTAGAGCATATCCTGGATCGTCTCTAATTACATCTCCTGAAACTACATTTACAACTGATGGAGTATTTCCTGTTTGGTGAATAAAAACATTCACAATGTCATAGCGTATTGCGTCCCATTGTGATTTTTCAATTCTTTGTCCTGATGAAACTGAACTGCTGTAGATGGTCTGTCCATATCCGTAAGAACCAGAACCGGTTCCTAGGGTGTCGGCTATCTTCTGTCTAATTGCATTTACGTCACTAGCAAGGATATCAGCCATTATAAAATTACCGCTTCAATGTAAGTTAACTCTGCTCTAGGATCTGATTGAAGTGAAATGCCAAATACGTCAGCATGTTCCTCTGGTCTTGCCTTTCTTGCACACCCATTGTCAGTTGCTACAAGTCTATCACCCTTTTCGATGGCGCCTTGTATCTTAACGTTCAATCTTCCTTTTAGTGCTACAAATTGTCCACCTGCTAAATGACTGTTCATCATAAATGCTGGACTTTCTGATATAACACCTATTGCTTTGTCACCTTCCTTTGATGCTGTAACTTCTTGGGCACCACCAACTGAAACAACTGTTCCTGCTTCATATATTTGGTCTGTGAGATATTTTTCTGCTAAGTCAGCATATCTTGCTGCGGTTGCTGTTCCTTGGAATAAGTTTGCATAGATATCACCTGCTGCTGTTCTTGCAGCAATTGTTGAGCCAGTTGCGGTAGTCTTTGCACTCTTGTAATTAGGATCTGTGTCAGTTGCAGAGTCGTCAATCTTTACTCTGTCAGTTTTATTTGCTACACCAACAAAATTATTTGCGGTAATATTACCTGAAGAATCTCTAATTGGTATTGTGGATACCAATGGTGATGGAACTGTAATGGATGCAGCCAAATTGTTAAGGTTTGTTGCATTCGAAGCCGTTCCTGTTAGGTTACCACTAACGTTACCAAATAGTGTTCCTCTAATTGTTGCACCGGCATAACCAATTTCTTCTGCTGCGGCATCAATCATTTTTTGTGAACTATTTGAATATAGGTCACCTGTATGATTACCTGTTACGTTACCCGTTACATTACCTGTTAGGTCTCCTGTGTATGAACTCGCATACACATCCTTCCATCGGTTTGAATTAGATCCTAAATCGTATGCAGCAGTTGTTCCTGGAATCACACCGGATGTTGTGAATTGTGAAACTGTATTTCTTGTTCCACCATCTGTTATGATTACATTTATAGGATTGCTTAATAAACTTTCAATAACAATTTCGTCATCATTTTCAACTCTAACTCTTAAATCGTTTTGATCACCTACTCTGTAACCACTATCTGCAAAATTAATTTCTGTTGTAAAGGCAACACTGCCTTTCTGAATAAAGTTATCTGCTTCAATGCCACCCAATCTTAAAGAATTGCTTGCAGTTCCCCAATAAACATAATCATCGGAAGTAATACCATTGGCATCTGCTTTTGCCATGGTAAAACCTTTCTTAATTAAACTGAAATCATCAATCGGATTTACTGAACTGTTAAGTGTAAATGCAGTTTGTGAAATAATACCAATTACTTTACCAGCGGCTTGTAGTTTTAAAATACTGTGGTTTGTGTTTCCTGTGTCCTTGACAACCTGTGCCACCACTCCACTTGCACCAAGATCCGGAGATGCTTCTGGTCCTACCAGAATAAATTCGCCTCCATCATATGCATACAATTGCTTGGCAGAAGTATCCCACCAAAAATCACCAACTCCTAAGCCACCTGGAGCAGAATCACTTGTTTCCGCACCCGATGCTGATTTAAATTTTGTTCCATCATAGAACTTTAATTTTTTATTTGCACTGTCATACCAAATTTGACCAGCAATTACCTTTGGAGGAGCAGTTGTGTTAGCAAAATTTTCTAACAGATGTAAGAAGTTTTCATTTTGAACTTCTCCATAACCTGCGTAATTCTTACCTACAAAGCGTAAATCCGTGGTTGTATCGATAGTTCCATCTTCTACTGATGTTAAGAACGTTCCATTAAATTTATCTACTTGATATGCCATTATTTTTTTCCTAGTTCGCTACTGTATTTATTCAATATCCACTATCCTTTGTGCTGCATCTTCACGCTGTTGCTCCAGTGCTGTGTATTCTTCTTCAGTTAAACTGGTAGTTATACCCAGGTGTTTTTGCCTAATATGGCGCAATACCTTCCAGTCAGTGCTGTTTAAGAACTCTCTTTCCTGACCATTTTGTGCCAGTGTATTTTCTTGGCTGATAGCGTCACTTGATTTAGAAACAACTGTTCCAGATGCTACATCAAAAATGTGTGTTCCGCTATCAAGATTTGCTGCTTCTGCATCAGAAATTTCAACAACCGTTACACTAGCAGGAACATTAGGCTGATAGTCAAGTAAACTAATTACGTTTCCGCCTTCTATGCATACATACTTCATCTTATCTCCTTAGTTCCATATTGATAGGAAATTACCGCTTGGTTTTGCTCGTTGTTCCGAGTTTTGAACCCAAACTCTTACCCTATCTGATCTAATTTCGTATTCACAGCGTATCTGATCGTTTCCGTCAACGCCGCCGGCATAATAAACTCTTCTTATAGATGGAATAAAACCTACTAGGTCACTCATTGTTTTTCCACTAGGTGGAAACACATCAAAGTAGTTAGAACCATTATTCCAACTTCCTACCTGGTTAGTATATCCAACAGTATTTGCACTTCCATAATAAACTGTTATTCCTAAAATTTGAGAATCAACATACTGCTTGGTTGCTGCATGAAGATTGGTTGTTGGATTTGCAGATAGTGTTAATCTACCTGTCATTGTTCCGCCTGATAATGGAACCTTATTTGGATCTGTTGCTGTAATAGTTATGTTGCCAGTTCCATCAAAACTTACACCGTTTATGGTTCTTGCTGTTTGTAATCTTGTTGCAGTGTCGGCATTACCTGATAAACTTGCAGTGATAGTTCCTGCTGAAAAATCTCCTGCTGTATCTCTTGCAACTACCGTTGCGCCAACATCTGCCGGAGTTGCATCCACGCTCCAACTTCTATATTGATCACCTTTATAAATTTCTCCAGTAATGTATGCTCCTGGTTCTAGTGTTGCGAATGCAGCACTTCCCCAAACTGGATCTCCTGATGTTCCTCTGGTTTGTAAAACCTGTCCTGGTGTTCCAGCCGGTAATAGAGCAGTTGTTCCTGCTGCTGTTTGATAAGGTATCGAGCCTCTTGCTCCGCCTGCAATGTTTGTTGCGGTTGTTGCAAGTGTTGCTGTATCAGCATTACCTTGTAAATCTCCCACAAACAAATTACCGTGAACATTATCCCATTTTAAATTCGTTTTACCCAGATCAACATCGCCATCTGTTGACGGAACCAGTCCGCCATTTGCTCCTGTTCCAGCCAATACTGAAACATCAGGTGCAATAACTCTTGCTGATGCAGTGTCGGTTCCGTCATCTGCTGTTAATATTAGATTGCGTATTCCTGTTAATTCTGATTGTGTTCCTGAGGAACTTACGGTTAAGTTACTATTAACAGTAATATTTCCTAGAACTGATAAACTCGTTAGTGTTCCTACCGTAGAAAGATTGGAATTAACAACTGTATTCGGCAATGCAGTATCTGTTAGTGTTCTTGCAGAAGCAGTTACGGTAATATCTGCCGTCCCATCAAATGCAACGCCGTTGATATTTCTCGGAGTTCTTAATTTTGTTGAAGAAAATGCATTACCAGTTAATTGTTGACCAATGAATGTATTTGCTTCAACTGTATTAAATCTACTTGTTCCTGATGCTGCTGTAACGTTACCGGTTACATCACCTACTAAATCTGCCGTAATAGTTCCTGCGGCAAAATCTCCACCACTATCTCTTGCTACAACTGATCCTGCTATGTTTGACGTCTTGGCATATACGTTAAACGAAACTTCGTTGCTGCCGTCAAAGTCCTTGCTGCTGCTGGAAACTGTCGGGCCCACCGTGATGGTAGGATATGGAGCCGGTGCACTTGTTGAAAGTTGAGCAGTATTCCATGAAGTTATTTCCCAAGGATTTGCTGGCTTGTCAAAAGACAAATAATTTTTTCCAGATGTTCTGTCTGTTAAACTATATGATGATGTTAGTTCTAATAGGTATACTGTTGAATCCAATAGTGGATCATTGAGC
>Ga0181591_10001072_pt1 | contig 23108 bp, 30 predicted proteins | sample 071ome_33_FD_133757 | JGI IMG/M metagenome (GOLD analysis project Ga0181591, IMG submission 133757) | Coastal salt marsh microbial communities from the Groves Creek Marsh, Skidaway Island, Georgia - 071412AT metaG (megahit assembly) | ecosystem: Environmental > Aquatic > Marine > Intertidal...
AAAGCAGTTAATGGTGAAGGTATTCAGTTCACTGATGCTGAGCTTGAGACATTTGGACACGACATCATGGATGCTATCCGTCACTGGGCAGCACCACGTGAGCAGAGTACTGGCTTACGTATGAGTAATGTCGGACATCCAAACCGTAAGCTATGGTACGACATCAAGCATGACTTGAAAGAACAAACCTTCAAGCCACACGATGCTATGAAGTTCTTGTTCGGTCACATCATCGAAGAGTTAGTGCTGCTTATTGTTCGTAAGTCTGGACACAAAGTAGAGAATGAGCAAAAAGAAATTGAAGTGCTTGGTGTTACTGGTCACATGGACTGTACCATCGACGGTAAAGTAGTTGATGTTAAGTCTGCTTCACCTTTTGCTTTCACTAAGTTCGTGACTGGTAAGGTAGCACAAGAAGATCCATTTGGTTACATGGCACAGCTTGCAGGTTATGAGCATGCTATGGGTACTGAAGGTGGTGGCTTCTTAGTTATGAATAAAGTAACTGGTGAGCTGACGTTATTCCAACCAGACTTTGTTGACTTACCTAACATCGAGAACAGAATTGTGGAGGTGCGGGAACAGATCGATGCTGATAACCCGCCACCGTTTTGTTATCCGCTTGTTGAAATGGATAATGGGAACAAGAAACTATCACGTGACTGTTTGTTCTGCCCGCACAAAGTTGATTGCTATTCGGAGATGGGTGTACGGGTGTTCCGTTATTCGTCCGGTGATGAATTTCTTGTGGGCGAGATATCGAAACTACCGAGAGTGGAAGAAGTAACTGGAGAATATGTATGAATGGTAAACAAGCTAAAGCAATTAGACGTAAAGCTAAAGAGTCTATGGTCTCATGGTACAACAACATGCTACCAGAAGAAGAGAAAGGCAAAGCAACTATGGAACAGATTATGGAACAGATTCCGCAGGGCTATCACACTCACGTTGGGTGCCGTCACCATTCTGCGTACTCTTATAACTGGTTCGTTAAGGCAGAGAAGCTTAAGTACTATCATGGCTAAGAAAAAGAAGTACCGCAATAAGTTTGAGACTGCGGTAGCCAGTAAACTTAAGGGGTGGGAATACGAGAGCGAAAAAGTTCCGTACGTAATCCAACGTAACTACATACCCGACTTTGTCCATGACAAGTATCTCATTGAATGTAAAGGATACTTTCGAGTAGGTGATACTCAGAAGTACAAAGCCATACGTGACTCTCTTGACGGACGTGAGCTAGTGTTTATACTCTATAATCCGGGGACTAAAGTTAGGAGAGGAGCGAAAATGACCATGTCTGAATGGTGTGAGAAGGAAGGTCTTCGATGGTATACCCTTGATACCATTAAAGAAATGAAGAAGGATTTGAAATGTCAGTAGAAGACGAAGAAGTAATGTACGAGTTTGTCGGTGAAGCTGACATTGATGACGTAGAGTACTACAGCACACTCCAACCTGATCGTGTCTACATCTCATTCGGTATATCTGAAAACGGTAAACCAGAGATCAACATCATAGACATGACTGATGAGGGATCAGCAGAGCAGCAAGTATTCATGCCTATTGCTCACGCTTTCGTTGACTTCGTGTTGGAGAACACAACAGAAGCACAGCGGATGGGAATTAAAATTCTTTCAGAGATAGAAGAAGATGCAACAGAACATTAATCCATCTCACTACACCAGTGGTGAGATACAACCAATCGAGTACATCGATGCTAACAAGCTCGGTTACTACGAAGGTAACATCCTCAAGTACATCACTCGATACAAGATGAAGAATGGTGTAGAGGATCTGAGAAAAGCACAGTGGTATCTAGAAAGATTAATTGATAACACAATCGTTGATGAAGTAACACAAGATGTCGAGCAACCGTGACAAGAAAAAGAATCGTATTCAGAATAAGCTGAAGCATTCCGTACGTCATGACGATATGTGGCACCAACGTGTCGAAAGAGATCAGACTAAGTACAAAAGAAAACAAAAATACAAACAGGATTTCATACCAGAATGAAAATTCAAATCGATTACTCACGAGATAAAGATTTCAGCGATCAAGCACTTAAACTACTACAGGATTATTACTTAAGACCAAACGAGAAAAGCCCACAAGATGCATTCGCACGTACTGCTTTAGCTTATTGCGATGGTGACTACAAGTTTGCTCAACGCATCTACGACTACGCCAGTAAACGTTGGTTTATGTTTGCTAGTCCTGTACTCAGCAATGCACCGGCAGAAGGTGAAGAAGTAAAAGGTCTACCGATCTCTTGCTTCCTCACTTACATCGGTGACAATCTAAATGAATTAATTAACCACAACAATGAAGTGGCATGGCTATCTGTTAAGGGTGGTGGTGTTGGTGGTCACTGGTCTGATGTCCGTGGTATCTCTGAGAAAGCACCGGGTCCTATCCCATTCATGAAGGTAGTTGATTCTGGTATGCAAGCTTGGAAGCAGGGCAAGACACGTAAAGGTTCTTATGCTGCTTACTTAGATATCTCTCATCCTGATATCGTAGAGTTTATGAACTTCAAAGTACCTACTGGTGGTGACATCAATCGTAAATGCTTCAACTTATTCAACGCAGTAAACGTAACCGACGCATTCATGGAGGCAGTAGAGAATGACGGAGAATGGCAGCTCATCGATCCCAACGACGGCAGTGTCAGAGATACACTCAACGCTCGAAGCTTATGGCAACGCTTACTTGAAGCTCGGTTTAGAACTGGCTCACCTTACATCCACTTTATCGACGAGTCCAATCGCCAACTCCCAGAGGCACAGCGAGCACTTGGTCTCAGAGTTAGAGGCAGCAACCTCTGTTCTGAAATTACTCTGCCAACAAATGCAGAGCGCACGGCAGTATGCTGTCTCTCAAGTGTCAACGTCGAGAAGTTTGACGAGTGGTCCGACACCGAAATGGTTAAAGACCTTATCCGATTCTTGGACAACGTCCTTAGCTTCTTTATCGAACACGCACCAGACGAGATTTCAAAAGCACGTTACTCAGCAGAGCGAGAGCGTTCTCTCGGACTCGGAGCTATGGGATTTCATGGTTACCTCCAGAAGAACGGCATTGCATGGGAAGGACTGACAGCGAAGTTTGCTAATGAAAAATTATTCTCACACATTCACACAGAAGCTCTCCGAGCTACGCTTGATCTTGGTAAAGAATTGGGTGAAGCTCCCGACATGGTTGGAACAGGTAGGCGCAACGCTCATCTTATTGCCATCGCTCCTAATGCTAACAGTAGTATTATTTGTGGGTGTTCCCCTTCTGTTGAGCCTATTAAGTCTAATGCTTATACCCATCGCACTCGTGCGGGTGCTCATCTTGTTACCAATCCCTACCTTAAGGAATTACTTATCGCCAAAGGTAAGGACACCAAAGACGTATGGAAGTCGATTGTTGCAGAGCAGGGATCAGTCCAACATCTTGACTTCTTATCCGAAGAAGAGAAGTATGTTTTCAAAACGGCGTACGAAATAGATCAGGGTTGGGTAGTAGAACATGCAGGTAACAGACAGAAGTACGTGTGCCAAGCACAGTCAGTTAACCTGTTCTTCCCTGCCGGTTCACCGAGATCTTACGTTAACTCTGTACACTTACGTGCATGGAAGAGTAAACTAAAGAGCTTGTACTACTTGCGTACTGATGCAGGTTTCCAAGCAGATAAAGTCGGTCTGTCTGTTGAGCGTGTAGCTCTACAAGATGCAGAAGAATGTGTTTCATGTCACGGATAATACGATGTCATTACTAGAAGAATCTAAAACCTATAAGCCATTCAAGTTCGCATGGGCAGTGGAAGCTGCCATCGATCATGAGAAGATCCACTGGGGTGAGTGGGAAGCTAAGCTACAAGAAGATGTATCTCAATGGCAGAATGGTAAGCTGTCACCTACTGAGAAGCACCACATCACACAGATACTGAAACTGTTTACTCAGTCAGACGTAGCTGTGGGACGTAACTATCTTGAGTACTACATCCCGAAGTTTAAGAACAATGAGATCAGGGCTATGCTCTCTTCTTTTGCTAACCGTGAGTTCGTACACCAACGTGCTTACGCTCTACTGAATGACACACTCGGTCTACCAGAGGAAGAGTTCTCTGCATTCTTAGAGTACAAAGTGATGCGTGACAAAGTAGACTTCATGGGTGACATTGATACTCACTCTCATGCAGGTACTGCTTTAGCTATTGCTCGCTCAGTAATGAATGAAGGTATGTCTTTGTTCTCTGCTTTCATTATGCTACTCAACTACCAACGTTACGGTAAGATGAAAGGCATGTGTGAAATTGTTGAGTGGTCTATCAGAGATGAGACAATGCACACAGAAGGTATGGTCAAACTGTTCCGTGCTTTCTGTGATGAACACTCTAAGATTGTTAACGATGACTTCAAGAAGCAGATCTACGACATGTTCCGTACGGCTGTAGCACTTGAAGATAAAGTAATCGATAACGCATTTGAGATGGGTGAGATCGAAGGACTGACTGCACATGATGTGAAGCAGTACATTAGATATTTAGCTGATCGTCGTTTGATTCAGCTCGGACTAAAGGGTAACTGGAAAGTTAAAGAGAATCCTTTGGACTGTCTTGAGTGGGTACTCAACGGTGCTAGTCATAAGAACTTCTTTGAGGGTACGGTTACTGACTACAACTCAGACGGCATGGAAGGCGACTGGGGTTGGACTCCACTGGAAGAAAACAATGAGCAACAAAATAGTTAAAGTCAAATGGCAAGACATCATCGGAGATATGGTCTGGAATGATGAGAATCCAGAACCATTAGAGCTACCAGTCTTCGAGACTGTTGGTTTCTTAATCTCTGCGGATGATGAGGAAGTCCGTATCTGTGATACGCTACCGGGTTACGGCAATCGCTGCACGTTTCCCCGTGGCTGTATCGTAGAAATGGAGATCATCGGGGTTGACGAAAGGGTTCATGACCTATTCAACTCTTGACATCTACATAAGTATTAGCTAATATAGTAATTATACACTTACTTAATTGGAGAATACAAAATGTCTAAGATCAAAACAGTAATCGGCGTAGCTCTTGCAGTTGTTTGGGGTGCTATCTTTCTGGTACTTCCTGCTCATGCCTTCGTAAATGATGGTACTGCTTCTACTAACCACAACGGTTCAGTAGAATCTAAGTCTACTGCTAACGCTACTGGTCGTGGCGTAGCTACTTTCGGTATGAACTTCTCAGCTTCTGCTAACACTACTGGTGATTTCAATCACGATGGTATGATGCAGAACATCTTTGGCGGTAACTCAGATAGCCGTCCTTATTACTATGGTACGAACAAATAAGACAAACGTCCTATTCGCTAGTAATCTAGAGAGTCACGGGGCTGTAAGAGAAATCCTACTTCTCCGTGATCTCTCACCCATCATATCAGTAGATCACTATATTCTCACAGATCTACACGGAAATTATCGAGAGCGATACGACTTAACTAAAGTCAGTATCGAGAAGAGCGGGATGCTCAATCCAATCGTCGTTGTCCGTACTACCGCTGCCGAGTGGACTAAACAGTACCAGATCTCCTCTAACGGCGACACGCTAACTAAGCATACTACCCCACCAGATGACCCCACATCTCCCGTCAACGTCGTTCTCTGCGGCTGTAGGAGGCTACATGTTGCTGAGTCTCTGGGCTATACCCACATCGATTGCTTAGTGGTTGACTCTTTCAAAGAAGCAGGTCTTATTTGTCCCAGACAACGTAAGAATTTCAAGCAGAAGGTTGACAACGCACCGTAAATATAGTACGTTCATACTAATTCTAACAGGAGAATTGGTATGGAATTTCATGGTCCAGTGTATGACTTCGGTGACGGAGTTAAGAACAAACCCGTATATACAATTAGACCCAGTGAGGCTACCGGTGCAGACTTCGTTATTGAAGATTGTGTAGGTAGGATTATGCCTATACCGATGGCTGCTCTTACTGATCTGCGTCGATCACTGACTGAGTTCTGTACTGAGTACGCAGAAGAGATTTCTGTGTGGCAGAAAGACTTCGATAGATACCGAGTAGATTCATGACACCTCTACGTATCTTTATTGGCTACGATCCTAACGAAACAGTAGCACTACAAGTACTAACACATAGTATTTATTCTAACTCTACTGTCCCTGTCTCCATCACTCCCATCATCAAGAAGCAGCTACGCTCAGTACACAAGCGTAAGCTAGATCCACAAGCTTCTACTGAGTTTAGCTTCACTAGATTTCTAGTCCCTTACCTTTCTAACTACACTGGTTGGTCATTGTTCATGGACTGTGACATGCTAGTGAAAGGTGATATAGCAGAAGTATTTGATCTTGCTGATGATAAGTACGCTGTCATGTGCTGCAAGCATGAGCATAAACCTACAAGCAACAACAAGTTTCTTGGTAACGTACAGACTAAGTACGAGAAGAAAAATTGGTCTAGCTTCATGCTGATGAATAATATTCGTTGTGCTGCACTCACTCCGTACTACGTAGAGAACGCGAGTGGCTTAGACTTGCATCAGTTTAAGTGGCTAGATTCTGATAGTTTTATCGGTGAGATACCAAAGCAGTGGAATTATCTAGTAGGATACGACGAGCCAATACACAATGTTAAAAACTACCATTATACAGAGGGTGGTCCTTACTTCCCCGACTACCACGACTGCGACTTCAATGAAGAATGGTTCGCAGAAAAAGCAAAGGCAGACTACGCCAGTGAGTAATTTAATTTCGGACGATTATCTTAAACTACAGCAGGAGCTACACAAGAATCCTATGTACGGCTTTGCCTCTAAACGGTATGCAGGTCTTGTGCACAACGTGATGGTGCAGCATGATCTCCAGTCACTGTCTGACTACGGTGCCGGTAAGAAAAGACTGTACTCTACACTGGTGGAGATGGGACTAGAACCAAGAGATTACTATCCCTATGACCCTTCATTCCCAGAGTACGGAGAGGCTAGACCTGCTGATCTTTTGGTGTGTATTGATGTACTCGAACACATAGAGCCTGAGCTACTAGATAATGTACTGGATGACCTACAGCGACTAGTAATTAATACTGGTCTGTTTACTATTCACACTGGACCTGCAGGTAAAGTACTAGCTGACGGACGTAACGCACATCTAATCCAAGAGGGTTATGATTGGTGGGTAGAGAAACTAGATAAGCGTTTCAATATAATCGAACATACTTCAGAACAAAATGGATTCTGGGTAGTATTAAAACCAAAGGAAGACTAATGGCTAAGAAAGAACAAGAAGCTACACTAGTCGGTCTACGGTTTCTGATTAATAAAGATGGCAACATTGTAGCTGAGACTTCTGGTATACCACCGGAAGAGATCGGCAAAGTATTCAAGAACAAAGACATGCGCTTTACTGTTGCGCTGCTTGTTAATGAATCACGAGCAATCTTTAAGGAAACTGTTGAGACTGTCGAGCGTGTACTCAACACTATGCGAAAATGAAATGCGTTAAAGCTAAGCGTGATATGGGGCAGGACTGTATATCAGTAGGATTACTCCACCCTATATCTAATAGAGAGCAGCAAGCCTACTATCCTGATGTGCATAAGTCTATCATGGAGAATGGGATGGAGTTCCCGTTGATTGGATATCTCACTACGATAGAAGAGTGGGATGATCTAGCTAAACGTAATCACTTAGTACTACCACCACCAACAGGTTACACTCCAGAACAGATTGTAATTCAAGTTCGTGGCGGCAATAAGCGTCTCAGATATGCCAGAGAAATTGGCTACACACACATTGATTGCTATGTATCTACTGATCTAGATGAAGTTGCCCAACTCATGCTAGAGCAGGGCAAGTGGTACAAGACTACTTCTTAGCACCCAACATCTTCATCTGTGCCCACTGCATCAACTGTCCTGCAGTCTTCACTTTATTAAACACACCGGGGTTACGTTTAATCTGACCTTCACTCAGTACTTCTGAGATTGGTGTGTTCGGTTTAGCTCTAGCTACAGCCACTGCACCAGATGGTCCTGCGAAGTGAGCAAGATATAAGTTACTACGGGTAGCATTCACACCCTTCTTCTTTAAGATGTTCTTATTCTCTTCCATCAACTTACGTGCCATGTAGCGTGAAACTTCTGGGTTACGTCTGAACTCCATGTAGTCTCCCTTCTGCTGCTTCAACTCTGGCATGTAGCGAGTAACCATACTATCCCATGTCTTCGGTACGAATTGATACAGACCGAGAGCACCAGAAGTTTCAGCATAAGCATTAGTATTATTGCTTGATTCAATCTCAGCAAGACGATCTAAGTATGCTTCTTCTTCATTCGGTACTTGAGCTACAGGTTTCTGTGGAGCTTGTGCTTGACGTACTTCTTGTACTTGTTGTACTGGTTGTTCTACTGGTGCTGCATCCATAGTATCGTACTCCGGTGCTATCTCTTCGTTAAGATTACCTTCAGCTAAACCACCATCAGCAAATGTCTCGGTGTTATTTCCTTTCTTATCGAAACGGAATCGTGGATCATTTGGTGAGGTACGCTGTACACCCTTAGCTAAAACTAAAGGACCAACTTGTATTACTTGTTCTGCAGCTACTACAGGTTCTAATGTATCTTTATCGTAGAAGTAAGAAGCACGATAAGGATTCATCCCTACTTGAGTCCACTCAGGATCATCAATAAGTTTCTGTGCTACATTGAACAGCTCATCTGAATCATGGTTTTCCCACTGACCGTAGATACGACCGATAGTAGTCTTGCTCTTACCTTTAGCAATGTTAATTGCAGCTTGTGGCTGAGTACCAAACTCAACATTATTTAATACTGATGTCTTACCGTATCCTAATGATTTACCTTTGGTTGTCCGTCCACCACTTTCGTGTAGAGAAACAACCCAAGTATCAAAACCTTCGTATGCAGGTATGTCTAAACGAGAAGCTACTTCAGTGCCATCAGGTATGGATTTATTCAAACCAATAATACCTGTGCTTACTTTGTTTTCGTCAAGAGAAAATACAATCTCTTCGAATGTAGGCATCTTAGTTACTTCAGTAAATTTAGTTGGTGGGCGTAATGCAGCAGCAGTAGATCTAAACTCATCTCCAGTAATCTCACCTGCGAATAATTTCTCAGCTTGCTCTTTTAATTCAGGAGTTTGCTTTTGCTTTTGATTTACTTTGTTAGTTTCACGCCACGCTTTCTTATCGTCTAATGATTTACCAAGAACATCATAAGCAGCTTTACCTTCATTACCTGCAATTGGTAACGTCTTACTCGGCAGGGTATCTAAGAAGTCTTTCTCACCTTCCTTAGCCATGTCTAAAATATCTGACATCTGTAAGCGAGTATTCAAACCCTCTAGAGACCAACCGTAAACACTATTACGCTCAATGAAGTTACTAATGTCTTGTACTTCTCTCAGCCCTTCCTTACGTACAAACGTACCGTCAGAAGTTTCAAGATTCTTAAGTCCTTTGTATAGAGCGTTAGTACTAGCAAGACCAAACATATCTTTTAGTTTTTCTGCTAATTGTTTGTAGTACTCGACAGCTTTACCTACCCACTTACCCTGTACTTTGTATTGGTTACGTAAGATATCTGAACCATTGACAGCCCAGAACTCACTGGGATTGGTGTATTGGTAGTCACCAGATTTAAGTACACCGTCTTTAGCATACTGCTTCATTCGCTTAGTCAAAGCATCTAAGTCTGGACCTTTAACATAAGGAAGCATCATTACATCTGCAAGTGCTTCAGCTCTTGATTGCTGTCCTGCTTTCTTTGACAATTTAATTTCTTTTTTAACCGCATCTTCCCATGACTTACGGATACCATCACGAATATCAGAAGGCAGCATACGCTCAGTGTGGTGCAACGTTTCGTGCATCACTAACTCAGGAATCTGATCTCCTTTACTCAGCTTAACAAGTCGTTCAGAGATAGAGTAAACACCGCTAGTACCTTTCTCTAAATCACTAACAGCAGTAATTGAAATATCATCTACTAACTTACGGTTCTTATCCACAAACCACAAAGCAATATCCGCTGACTCATCAGAGATATAACCTTTATCCACAAAGTCATTAACACGGGAAGCATAAGCACGATACCCACGTACTCTATCGCGATCTTTCTTTAGAGTTCGGAATGCTCGCTGTGTTGCTGCTTTCTTTTGCTGATTGAATGCAAACTCTGCAGCATCATTAATATCAGCAGTACCATTTTGAATGTAGTGAAGAATCTTCTTAGCTTCTGATTCAGTGCGTGGGTTATCAGCAGTAGATTGCCAAATCTTTTCTCGTTGCGGTCTATCACTTGGATTCTTAGGATCTACAAACTGAGCATCGTACTCTTCCATTTCACGTTTAAACTGATCACGCTCAAACGCATTCTCAAGTTCACGGTCAGTATTCTTTGCATAATCTAATTGACCGGGATTGTTGTATATCTCATCTACGTAATCTTTGTACTTCTTACTACTCGCTCTAGCTAAAGCAGCAGTACCTTTTGCAGCAGCACCTATAGGTAAAGATAGACCAGTAAACTCACCCATGCCTGATGCTACTTCACGTTGCTTATCAGTCATGAACTCATCACCAGTTACTTTTGGTAAGTATTCTTTTACATCTTCTGTTGTTGGTAGTACTGTCTCTTCCTGTATGCCACGTTGGAACCCTTCACCGAATGAATCTTCACCTGTAGCACCTTCGTACACACCACGACCAAGTGCTTCAATATCACCCGCACCACCAAGCATTGCAGCAGTAGCACCACGAGCCATATGCTCATACGTCTTACCTGCACGGTAAATGGTTTCAGATAGTGGACGCTCTTCTGGCATATCTACGCCTTCAGTAGATACTCCTTCTGGATCATCAGCAGCAGCCATACCACCTTTAGCAAATGGAGTTACTCTTGCTCTTGAGTCATACCCCGGTTTACCGCGCCCGTGTATCCACGATGGTGTGTGCTTATAATGAATACTAAATCGAATAGCATTGTACTTATCATCACCAAAGTTTACGTACTGACCAGTTTCTTCTGCATATTCTTTTGCTTTATCACGAACAATACGACCGCTAGCATCACGGATATCTTCTTGCTTAATAAGCTCACCTGCTTGTGTCTGAATAATAGTCGGATAAGCAGCCCAACTACCATCACTTAATTGACCCGCACCCATACGGTGAGTTTCTTCGTATTCGTATCCTTCTTTATCTGTAGCACGTAGTGAAGGTGAGTTTACATCTTTCATACGTTGAATAAAATTCTTATCAGAATTCTCTTCGATTGCTTTTTCATAAAGATCTATGTCTTCTTTAGTTACTGGTATGTTATAGTAATCTGGTCCTTTTTTATCAGCTACGCCGCCTTTATTAAATAACTTACGTGCTTGATCAAGCATGCCACCGAGTTTAAATTTCTTCTGTGCTTCTTTAGTTACGTCAATTGCTTGTTCAATTAATTCAGGTTGAGCACTACCACGTTTAGCACTTTGCTCATATAGCTTTTGTAGTTGCTTTATCTTTTGCTCTTCGTCCATACCGGCAAACATCTTCTGCTGATCTAAGTTGACAGCATAAGTACGGAAACCAGTTAAGAAAGCAATTAAAGATTCTTCTACTGTCTTAGGTTTAGACGCAAAAGGAGATAGCTTCTTCTCTGCTTTACCTAAGATATGATCACCCTGAAGTACTTTAATAATCTTCTGATCTGACTCAGAGTTTCTGACTGACTGAATAAAGTCATCCATAGTAGCAAGCAATCTGAGATTCTTCAGATCGTGTGCTACTGTTTCTGGCATCTCAACACCAACAAAATTCTGTTTTAATTTTGGATGTAGTTTTTGACCTGTAAATAAATCAGTTACATATCCATCTTCGTCAGCAGAAATACGCTCATAGATTAATTTTATACCGGGATGTAAGTTATCTTTAAATACACGAGCAGGAGCAGCAGCTAACTTCCATGCATCAGCAGCAGGTAACCAACCACCAAGAATAAAGTATCTTGGATCGCCAGTCTCTTCATCAATCTTAACTTTAGTTGGATAGTTCTCAATCATCCAAGAAGCTAAGTAACGCTCATTAGTATCTTCTTCTGATACTGCTGCTTCAATCTCTTGACGTAGGGTATCGATAGCTTTGTATCGACCCGGCTTCTTAATCATCTGCTCAATCTGGAATGGTACGTTCTTACGTGTCCATGTGTAGAAAGGCATGATGCGTTTCATTACATCTTGTTCGAACTGAGTGAGGTCACTGTAGTCAAAGAGTGTTTTACGTACACGAGCAGCAGCTTGTTCTGGAGATAGTCCTTTGTTAAGACCATCCAAGAAGTTAGCCATACGAGCATTGTTCTCTAAGCCTTCACCAATACGCTTACCGATCTCAATAGCTTTGTTCTCTTTAGATAGAGTCAACCACTTAGCATCACCCATCTCAGAGCGTAGAGTGCTTTCAATGTCGGTAGCCATGAAGCCCTTACCAATAATACCCTGCTCATCCATCATGTCTCTGAGTTGAGTATAGGTATATTCGGTACCATCTTTAGTTTTAAACTTAGTGTACGCAGGTAGTGGACCTTCACTAACAGTAGGTGTTCTGCCTGTCTTACCCCATCTTGGTGGAGTAATCTGAGAACCCATTACAGCTTCTTGAATCTTAGCTGCTTCTTGGTAGAACTTAGGATCAACATCCATAACAAAGTTATTCCATACGTTACCTACTTCATTTCGGAAGTGGTACGATGGGAAGATAGAAAGCGTCCAAGCCTTCCACCAGTTAGTAACTTGGTCAGCAGTATTCAAGAATTTATTTATTTCTTGAGGGTCATAGATCTTATTTAAGTTTCCATCTACAAACTCAACGATCTCACGATCCATTACGTAGCCTTCAGTCATTGGGTTGTTAGAAATTTCCCAACGATCCCAACCTTTACGATTCTTTTTAAGGTAACGTAATGCTCCAACAACAGTTGGATTCTTTGTCTTTGGTTGCCATCCTGATTTCTGTGCTGCTTGAATAAGCTTCTCAGGGGCAATAGAAATATTATTAGCAGGGTCAATAATCTGATCAGCAAGATCACGTGAAGCAATAGCACGATAGTGTTTACTATCACGTAGTGCTTGAGCTATAGCAGGATCAGAGTAGAAGAAACCATCTTTAAATACCTTACCTTCATAACCCGGAAGCTCTCCGCGTTTAGCCATGTCGTTAATGTCATTGATAGTTAACCCTTCCCATTCCTCATTACGAGCAATAGTAGAGCTGTGCTTACCTGACATATTGGTAGGACCTTCACCACCTTCTGCAATTGGCTTGTAACCTTTAGCTTCACGCTTTTCATTAATTGCTTTACGAGCATCAGGAGTTACTGCACGATTGAAGTAAGCTAACAGTAAAGCATCATCCTCATCACCCACACGAAGCAGTGGCTGCTCAGACAATGGTGTGATGGTTACACCTGCATCAATTTCTTTTGCAAGTTGATCTGCATTGCGTTGAGAGAGTGACCATACTTCATAGCGAATGTTGTCATCTTTAGAGAGTAACTCAACAGCTTCATCACTAAGCTCAGCGAGATTAACGTTATTAACACCACCACGCTCTACAGCTTCAGTGATGAACATCTCCACTTCTTTTTCTGTAGTGTTTGTTTCACGTGCAAATACTTTAATACGATCTTGGAACTCACGTCCTTCACGTATAGCTTGAACACGACCAGAAGCAATTAAGTTTAAGAAGTTCTCACGAAGCTCTTCTACTTTTGGTTTATTCTTAAACTGGTTTTTAGTGCTGAACAAATTCCATGCGTAGTTAGCAGCATCAGTAAGAGACTGACCTGTTTTGGTTTTAGTTAGTACGTCTTTTGCTTTTTGCTTAGTGGTGTTTGCTGCTTTAGCATACTGATCTAATACAGCATCTGGTATAAGGATCTTACCCTTCTTAGTAAAAGACAGAATAGGATTAGTGTAAGTAACAGGGTCAATCGCAACATCAACACCAAACCCTGCAGTGTATGCTAATGCATCCAAACCTGCAGTATTAGAAGTGTAAGCGTCTACTAAAGGTTCAAATGCACTTTTTAAACTAGCATTAAGATCTTCTCTTGCTTCTTGTTTTTCTTGTTCAGTATCAGCCATACCAATCTTAATTAAGTCAGCATACACACCGGACTTAGCTATGTTAATTGGCATCATACCTACTTGATACTTCTTAACAGCCTCTGAGAATAGTGAATCAACGCCTTTAAATACTGTATTAAGTGTTGGATATTCTGTTGGGTTGTCTACAACTTCCTTAGCTTTCTTAGAGAAGTACTCACCCATCATTGGGTGCTGTTCACCACTAATACCTTTAGCAGCTTCTGCTTTAATAGTCTCTGCATCCTTACCTTCAAGAGTGGCAATTAAACCACTAGCAACAGCAGCTCTTGGACGGTCAACAACCTCTAATGCAGCAAACGGATTAACACCTACATCAGCTTCTACTTCTGCTTCAGCTATTGGATATGTACGCTCAGAAGTAACGTCACCAAAATCTGTAGTCAATGCTTCAGGTACTACAGGTTCTTCTGGTATTAAGAATGGATTAGCTTGGGCTACTGGCTGTTCTTCCTGAACTAAAAAAGGATTAGTATTTACAGTTTCAGGTTGAGTTACAACTGGAGTAACAGGTGCCGTTGGTTCTTCTTCAATAAGAAAAGGATTTTGCGCCACAGTAACAGCTCCTATTTATTGCTGTTTAAGTTCTGGTGGTAGTTTATCTTCGCCGTATGTATCAATGAAGTACTGCACCATTTCAGGTGTTGCTTTCTCACGTAATATAGCAAGTGCTTGCTCTACTGGCATTGCTTTTGGTTTCTCTTCAACGGTAGGAGAAGGAGTAGGTTGCGGTGATGGAGTTTCACCCGGTTGTGCAACAAACTGTTGTAGTCCTTCACCGCCCAAAGATAGGGCTTGAGTAAAGAAGTTTCCTTTAGATACGTTGTAAGCTTGGAATGCAGCCATCTGAGCAGCAGGTACTTTCTCACCGCGAGAAATAGCCATGATAGTTGGAACAACAATATCACGATTAATTGCATTCTCTTGTTCGATATCAGCAAGTGCTAGTTTCTTAGCAGTTGTTTTATCTAACTCTTTAATAGACATGTATAGTTCAACTTTCTCGTCGAACTTCTTTTGAAATGCAGAGCGATTGTCTTTCTCTTCTCGTAAGACTTCAGCCAATGCTTCTGCACGAGCTACTGTTGGCTCTATCTTCATTTCGTTGACTTTGATATCAACAAGATCATCAAACTTTTTACGAGTAGTACCACGAAGATCTTTATTTTCTTTGTCTGCTTTAACTATGTTAAATGCAAACTCTTCTGGATTTTCAATGTTTTGACGCTTAGCAATCTCTAATGCATCGTCATACTTTTTAAGTAAAGTACCACGCATATCCTTTTCTTTATCTTTAACCTTAGACCACTCTGGTTGCTCTAACGTACCAGTATAGGCTTGTGGTTTAATCTGTGGTGCTTTCTGAGCTGCTGATGTACCGCTAGCACGAATAGCAGATACTTGTTCTTCTACTGTAGGACCAGTCTCACCGATTCCTAAATCACCGAGTACACTCTGTGCTTCTACACCAGAGTAATCAGTACCTTTATAATCAAACAATGGCTCATCACCAATTGCATTATTGATGAAGTCATCACTTAAATCTAATGGCGACTCACTTGCTTTCTTAGCAGCTTGCTCTTCACTTAAACCAAGTACTTTAGTGTTGTATACCATGTTGCGAGTATACATATCACCTGCAGACATGATTGGATCGAACTGAGTCTTACGTGTTTCGTAGCTTTTATATGCAGTCTTATGACGTGACTTAGCTAACTCAACATCGTTCTTCTGCAGCTCTTTAATACGCTCAGATAGTTTCTTTTCACGTGCTTCTTGTACTTTAACAGCACCCTTAGCACCACCCTCTGCGATAGCTAGTGCAATGTCACCAAAGTTTAATGCCATTATTCTTCTCCCATTGGAGCTGCAGGTTTAATCTGAGAAAGTAACGAACCCGGAACAACGTCTTCAATACGCTTATCCATCTCTGGCTTCATCTTAGTACGCTTAGGAGCCATGCGATTAGCATCGTCATCAATTAATTCTACTGCTTCTTCATCTTCTAGTTCATCTTCTTCACCATCGTACACAACGTAGTCGAAGATTTCATTGTGCTCAGCAAGAGCAATCAACAAGTAAAGTACAGGCTCAGCCATGAGCAGCATTAAGTCAGTAGTCCAATAACCTGCTGAGTAACCTTTAAATAAGATATACTGAGTAAGCTCATCTAACGGGAAACCATCACGAATCTGATCTAATAGATCTTCATAGATTTCTTCACTAGTCAACTCAAGAAATGTATCTTGAAGTGCTTCGTTAATATCAGTGTACTGTGGTGGACGTTCCCATGCCTGACGATTCTCTGGATCACCAGTTAGTGACTCACCGGGAATCGGAGCATCAAAAGGATCTGTCGGAAAGTTATTGTACATGTCTTCCATTATCCTACACCCCATCCAGAAGCTGCACGTTTACGGGCTAACTCTGCTTGTTGTTCTGCTTGTGCGATTAATTGTGCTTGTGTCTGACGTTGAACATCAGTAAAACCAAGCATACCACCTGCACCACCTACAGCACCAGTAGCTTTAATAGCACCAATACCTTTACCCGGATCTGTCATTACAAATGGTACTTGACTAAAGCTAGTAGCATCAGGACTTAGCAATCCTTTAGGCATACCAGTTTCTTCTTTTGTCGGTGCTGCATAAGCTTGTGTCATGAATGTTGGGGTACCAGTAGTACCAGAAGATGCAGTTAAATAAAGATCTTGAGTACTTGTAAATGCTAGATCTGGATCGTATACGCCATCAGCACCTGCAAATTGTTGCTCAGCTAACATTTTAGCCTGTTGACCGGTAGGATCGATACCAAGATCACGTGTTACTTTACCCCATTCTGTCTCAACTTTAGTACCCGCAGGAACAGCTTCACCATAAGCATCGGTACCGAAGAAGTCTTTATTCTGTTCGTACAACATTTGTTGCTGTTGAGTACCTGCACTTGTAGCTACATCTGGTAGTTTATTATACGTATCCATGTACTCTTGTGGTGACATTCCGTACTTCTCATAAGTACCTGCAAACGCTTCAGTACCACCTACGATATCACCAGTAGGTGAATTAGAACTAAAGAACTTACCTACGCTATCAGTGAAGTTACCCCATGATTGTGATGCTGATTTCATACCGGCTTCAAAACCTGCTGCACCAGTAAGACCACCAGTGAATGTACTTGGAGCCATAGCTGCTGCGTTAGCTTGTGCAAAGCCAGTAGAGAGACTTCCAGATTTCCATGTACCTTTAGCAGCATCACCAAGATAGCTACCTGCACCACCCATGACACCACCAACTACTGCTGACTTAAGGTTACCACCAGAAGTAATGAAACCAGTAAGAGCACCAGAAGCTACGTTAGCTGCGAGTGTACTTGAGAAGCCGAGACCTCCTGCAAGACCCGCAGCAAAGGCTTGGAATCCGGGTATCGCCATAAGAGCTATAGAAGCTAGCGGTCCGAGTTTACTTAGTGACTTGCCAACAGTCTTTACTGCTTTCTTAACACCACTAACTACTTTCTTACCTACTTTAACTACAGCCTTAGCTACTTTCTTAACTACTTTAGTTACTGATTTGACGACTTTTTTGATAGTCTTAAACGGATTCCAACCCATCGTTATTCTCCTTATTTAAACGCTGCAAACAACGTAACGGCAGAAGAAGCAAGACTAGATATCTGCTCTCGCTTAGCTGCGTCTGTTGCTGCTTCGTTACCCAATGCTGCAATTGTTAAACGTGTCTGTTGATCTTGTGCATTCTCTGCAGATTGGAATGCCCAGTTAGCTGCATCACGATTCTCTTGCCATAAGAATGTCATTGCTTGGTTAGACAAGTTAAATGCATTGATTGCGTTAGCTTGATTTACAGCATTAACACCCGCAGTGTTAGCTGTATTCAATTGTCTACGCCACTGTACGTTAGACTGTTCAATAGCAATTGCATTCTGTGTATTGAATTGATCACGATTAAATGCAAGCTGTGCATTAAATTGATCTGCTGCTTGTTTAGCTTGTAGATTAAGTTGCTGTGCTTGTAACTCATTACCTGCTTGTAGTGCAGCACGTTGTTGAGCTAACTGTGAGTTGTACTGACTAGCAGCATCAGCACGTGCAGCATTATTAAGCGCAATGCTAGAGTTTAAGTTAGACATAAACTGCTGTGCTTGATTGACACTAGAGGCATTGAACTGTGCAGCAGCATTAGCGGCAGCTTGATCTGACAACATATTCTGCTGACGAATCTGTGCATTAACTACAGATGCTTGTTGCTTGTTAGTTAAGTTCTGCATGTCGATAGCTAAGAAAGCCTTAGCATTCTCAACTTGTGCTTGCTGTTGATTAGACAGATTAGTCAAATCCATCTGCGCCATATTAGTAGCGTTAGTGATAGCAGCTTGCTGTTTGTTGTTGAGATTAGTTAATTGCAGAGTCTGCATGAACTGGCTGTTAGCCAATGCAGTTTGTTGTTGGTTAGATAAACTAGCAAGATCCATCTGAAGTGCAGACTGAGCATTGTTCAGTGCTGCTTGTTGTTTGTTATTCAGATTAGCTAAGAATGTCTGCTGTTGAGTCTGAGCATTCTGTTGTGCAATCGGTAATGCAGAAGTAACGATTGCATTCATGATTGCTTCTTTAGCTACAGAAGACTTACCCATACCACGAGCAGCAAGTACAGCTTCAGCAGAAGCAAGTGCAGGTGCAGCCCAATCTGGTACATCTTTACCTGCAGAAGTAGCAAGTAAGTCTTCCATCTGCTTACTGACTAATGCTTCATCTGGTGTGGTACCAGTAGCAGCAGCCATAGTAGCGGCACTAGATAGACCCGCAGTAGCAGCGGTAGCCATCGTACCGGCACCTGCTTTAGTATCTTGAGCAGCTACGGCAGGAGCAGTAAGAGTACCAGTAGCACCTGTGACAGTCTGTGTGGGAGCAGCTTGAGTTGCACCGGTAACAGTAGGAGCAGTACCTGTAGTAGTTGCTTTATATGTCTGACCAGTAACAGCAGTTGGAGCACCAACACCAGTAGTCGTCATACCCGGAGCAGCAGCTAATGTAGGGGCAGTGACAGTACCTGCAGTAATAGATGGAGCAGTACCCATAGTGGCACCCTTCATCAATTCATTAGTCTGTACTGCTTGAGGAGTGTAGGTTTGTTTAGCTGCGGTTGGGATAGTAGCAGCAGGGTCAGTAAGAGCCTGTGTTACCTGCTTACCTACTTCAGTAGTAGCGTACGCTCCCGGTTTACTTTTGTCTGGTAGTGCCATTATTTCTTACCTTTCTTAGATTGAGAAGCTTTGATAGCTTGGGCTTGCTTAACGGCTTTACTACGTTGGGTATAGCACTTACCACTATCCCCGTATTTATAACCGGACTTACCCGTTGTTGTCTTGCACTTCTTGATTGGCATTATCTTCTTCCTGTTCTGGAGTAATTTCTACTGGATCAGGAAGGGTGTTATTGAACATCGAAGTAAAAGCGGCAAGTGCAGTACGTAATTGCTTAGTGTTGAACTCTGCTTCTCGAAGCTTAGTCTCTAAGTTCTGCATATGAGAGAGATACTCAAGACAGTCAGAAGACATCTCTTCTACTCGATATACTTTGTCTTGATAGTTAATAGTCTTTATATTACTCATTATACTTAATCCTTTTAAAAAGTTCTATAGAATTCTATAAGAATCAAGAGGGTAGCATATTTTCATAAGACAGTCAACTAATCAACCTTCCTTATTGTTGTTAAGACTTGCCCAGATAGAATGAACCTGCAGCAAGAATACTTATTTTTAGCCACTCAAAGTGGACAATCGCGTTCTCTAGTCTTACGAACTCAGTGGTGGTACCAGTGGTATCTATAAGACCGAGTAAATTAAATCCCGTTTCTTTCTCAATTGGTACTACAATATCAAGACCAGTAAGAGAACCCATCATTGCCCATGCGCCCAAAGCGACCATCGACAACACAAAGATTCTCCGCGTCAACTTTGCGAAAGGATCGTTCCCAACACGAGCAGCAGCAGCGTCGGCAGCTTTGGTTGCTCGCTCAGAGGCGGCATCGGCTTCTTCGGTCTTAGCCTTCATAGCTTCAAGCATGAGCTTCTGTTGTTCTGCTTTAGCTTTCTGAGCTTGATCCATGAACTTAAAGAGACCGCCCATAGCAGCTCCACCGCCCATCGTTAGTAATTCTATAGGAATCATTTTTCCTCTCCTTTCTTATCTTTGCCTTTGACGTAAGCATCAGCACCAAAGAAAGCACCAACCACTACAGATACAGCCATAAAGTAAGTAGGAGCCATGTCACCGATTACGCCACTAGCATTACTGAACCCCAGAGCTTCGGTACCAAACACGAATAGTGGGTATAGAAGCATACCGAAGAGAGCAAACCAAACCATCTTACGTTGTTGGTCACGCTTAGCATCTTCATCTTCCATCTCACGACGCTTAGACTCAAGATAGATCTCAAGCTCTTGTTGAGAAACACTGCCGTCTCCGTCAATGTCTGCTTTTTCAAACTCGGTCATTTCTTTAGACACTTACCTGCTTTCTTACACTTAGCAGGAGTCTTACAACCTTTACAGGGTTTAAAAGCAACAGCACCACCTTTCTTGTAACCAGTAGCTGCTTTTGATTTAGCCATACGTTGACCACGTTTTGGATAATTAGGCATTTTTCTTTGCTCCTTTCTTTTTACCCCAGTTGTTTTTCATATCTTTGTAAGCTTTAGCACTAACAGTACTGTTCTTCTTACTACGTGAAGTACCTGCTTTCTTACGCTTGTTGATGTTCTTAACTAATGACATTACCACTTAACCTTATCTGCCCAGTAAGCAGCAGACATATTACCTTTCTTAATGTTCTTAGCATGACGTGCTTTGAACGACTTCTTACGTGCTTTCTCTTTAGCAGTGCTTGGTGACTTACCTGCACCTTTGACACCCTGCTGACCAAAGCGAATGATCTTCTCTTTACCGTCCTTACACGCTTTAACTACGTGAGACTTCTTAGGATGATTGGGTGTACGTTTTGGCTTGTTACACGCCATCTTCTTTTTGTCTAGTTTTTTTGCCATATCAATTTGCCAGTGGGTTGTTGAGTGCTTGTTGAATCTTGTCTTCAAGTTCTACTTTAGTGGCATCTACTTTGCCTTCGAATTTATCCATCTTCCCTTCAAAGTAAACTACCTTATCGTTTACTCGCTTTTCGATGTCGTAAGTTAATTGCTTTACGTCACGTAAGTTCTGCTCAATAGAAGTAAGAAGTGATTGTTGTGTCTCTATCTTAGTACTAGTCTGCTGCATCTGCTGCTCGTAACTTGCTAAGTCGAGTGATGCAATCTCCTCCACCTTCTGATACATAGTGAAGCCACCGTAGAGAGCACCAACAATACTGGAAAGAAGACCGAGAGCAAGACCAAGTTGAGTAGGTGTAAAACGTAAGCCAAATAAGCTGAGACGTTTATCAGCCAACCCTTCGATGTCGTCAAGTTTTTCTCCGAGATCTGCCATCAGTTTTCAAATCCGTTAGACTGTAATCGACGTAGATTATCTAATTCTTGTTGCAGCTTCTGTACTTCTAAGCGTCTACGACTAAGCTCTAGTTGGTACAGCGTATTGCAGTTAATTCTTTCTTTCGGTGCATCTAGCGGTATGATGATGCGAGCATACAAGCCAATGTCTTTACTCTGTGGATTGGCAGGGTCTTCACTACTAAATGGGCTTACGGCATTATTGACAATCCCAGTAGCTCCAAGCTCAAAGTTAGTAGCACCCCCAATGCTATTACGACAGTCAAGATCGCCTGAACGTATAGAATCCGATCCATAATTACTTCCCATATTCGGTAGCTGCAAGTTTAAAGAACTATTATCAGCATGTAGTACAGACATTACCGTAATGAGTAGTAGTGCAATGCCTGTTTTAATCATTTAATCTTAGAACAGATCTTAGAAGATATCATCGGCTTCTTGTTACTGTTCTCTCTTAGCTTAGTTACTGAGCAAATGTATTTAGCTCTGACCACATCAATAGCATTTATGTAGATACTAAACTTAACTTTCGATAAGTGGTCTAAGCGCATAATCCTGTAGTCCGATACAAACTGTACGGGTTCCCAGTCTTTTGTGAACACCCCAATCTCATACCAGTTAACGTCACTACGCTTATTGAACAATTCCATCTGCGTCTTGTAGATACCCATTACGTGAGATACTTCCCACTTCGGATATGTCGGAGTCATGTCGTGTGCTGATGTAGTACCCATGCACAACATCATTGTGCACAGAGCTATTACTTTGCGATACATTCTGCTTGTGCTACAGCACGGTAAGTGCCACCCGGAAATGCCTTCTCACCACCATTGACTGCAGAAGAATTAATCTTAAACCAAGTACTACCAGTAGCTGTTAAATCGTACTCACGAGTCTGATCGTAAGTGATTGAGTCAGTCTGGTAATCAGCCATAGCAACATCACCAACTTTATCTACTTCAACTGAGCCTGACCATACTGGTGTGTCATTCAGTGAAGGGCTTGCTGAGAAGCTTGTAGGGTAAGTAATACGTCCTTTGTAAGCATCTGCTAGTGATACGTCAAAACGTACGACTGGAACTACACCACCATCTGCAGGAGCAGTAGTCAGTGTGTACGCATTAGGGTTGCCGTAGACACCTGCTGTATCCGTTTGGATAATACAGCGTGACTGTACTGTGCCAGTGATTGGTACGTCTTCAGCATAAGAAGAAGCACTAAACACACACAATGCAGCTAAAGTAATTTGTTTCATTTCCATTGCTCATCCACCATCTGTTTATGAAGTTTCTGTTGTGCCAGATTGTTTCTTAATGCTCTTTTATTATCTGGTAATTTAGAATCTACTAACTTAGTAGTTTCCCTATATACACCACCATCAATGTTGGCAGCATAGTAATTATTTAAATTGGTTGCGATATTCATC
>Ga0181591_10001077_pt1 | contig 23033 bp, 45 predicted proteins | sample 071ome_33_FD_133757 | JGI IMG/M metagenome (GOLD analysis project Ga0181591, IMG submission 133757) | Coastal salt marsh microbial communities from the Groves Creek Marsh, Skidaway Island, Georgia - 071412AT metaG (megahit assembly) | ecosystem: Environmental > Aquatic > Marine > Intertidal...
AACAGTGTAGAAATTTTTTCTGAAGGATATTTGTTCTGTACTTCTTCCCACTTTTGGTAAAGCGTGTACTCACCAACGGTCATGTTTGACACAAGAGATAAGTCGCGATTCAAAGCCTCGCGCATCTCATCATCTGTTATGTCTCTGACATTCTCAACGGGATTTTGTTCTCGCCAAACCTCCCATTGTTCATCAATACTGAGCTCACTATTCTTCACTGTCATCCTCAACTACAACAGCATCCTCTTTGTGTACATAGTTTATGTACCCATCATCTTGACGCGATCTATATTCATAATGTCCGTGCTCTTCACCAAGAAGAGGTACCAACTGACCGATCTTGTTAGCATACCATTTACGATTATCGTAACAAGACTTGATTAAAAGTTTTTTCATAACATAAACTCTAATATTGAATGTTGTCTGTTCTTAATTACAGGCATAAAGGGTTCGACAAACTCGGTAGGAGTTTCTTTTAACTTGATGAAACTCCTACCTCGTTTACTAAAAGACAGTGGTTTATTGAAAATCTGCCAAGAGGTTTCACCATTGCGGCGATACCCTACCATCTTGCCGTCTTTACCAAGCAAGTAATCATTATTAGAAAATTCCCAGTCAGTAGTCTCACGGAGAACCTGTTTGATTTCAAAATCCACATTCATAACAAAACCTTTTAGTTTACTTCTGTTCTACAAACTCGTAGAGTTCTTTTGCTTTCTGATTGATCTGTTCAGTGGTGGGCATCTCAGGAATAGAATTCCTCAAGTCATGCACCAAATCTATAAGACTACTAATCAGTTGTACTGACGTTCTACCATCTTTCAAGTCGGCGACTAATTCTTCAACCTGTTGGTGTAATTGCCAGAAAGGATAGTTGAGTTGCTCGTATCGAGTCATTTCAAGATCGCGAGCCATTTGTAATACATCGAACCGAAGTTCATAGGGTGTTTTGTTGGGCATGATTGCCTCCTTGTGTGTTGTGTGTGTTTAGCAATGTAACTTTCGCTACATTACTAGTAGTATATATCATGACTAGAAAGAAGTCAAGTTCAAAGTTCTCTCAATATTGTTGAGATTAACATAAACGCGGATATCGTGTTCAACATAATCAATGCTCGGTCTTTCCAAATGATTGAAACCCAAGTCCAAAGTAAAACGCCAACAGAACCAAACATTAAATCATACATGCGATAATCTGCACCAGCAGATCGCATTGCAAGAGATATCAAAACTAAAATTGAAGCAAACCACTTCAAATACCAATCGAAGTTTTCTGGATACCAATTTCGATCTGGTTTGGTTCTGCCATCAGCACGAACCATCGGGTCGCCTCTACCTTTTTTAGGTGTCATCAATTATTTTCTCCGGGACAAGTGAAGACAAGTTTGTCATAATTCGGCCAATGACCTTCGCAAACCATCTTCATATAGTATTGTTCTTCCGCAACTGCATCATCATAATCCATATTTGATACGAACGCAAACACGCCGAAGAATAACAACACTCCGGCAACAAAAATAATTTTTTCAAGAATTTTCTGTGGCATTTTACACTCCGGATAATTCTTCGGTGCCATGATACTTGTACATTAAGGCATCTTCAGAGAATAAATCAATTACATGACAAACAGCATTAAAACTTTTGCCGCCGATATGCCAGCGATACAATCCGCCTGATTTGCATTTCACGCCGTTATCATAATCTTTCCAATTATAGATGGTTGCAAGGGTGCCATCTTCGAAACGCAAACACCACTCAACATCGACCTTGCCATCACCAGACGGTTCATCATAGGTCGGCGCGCCAAGTTCCTCAAACAACTCATCAAAGGTTGCATTTATATAACCTTGCAGAGAGGTTCCACCCATTGATCCTAACAACACTTCATATTTCATTATATAACTCCCGCTTCTTTCATTTCTTCTTCAATCGTTGCGTGTTTGATTGCATTCTGGAACAGACCCCAGATATGCATACGTCCTTTGCGAGACAACGGCAAAGTCGAACCCACGCGGCTGATGCGGTAGTAATTGTCTTCGCAACAACACTGGCGCAGACGCACGACCTCTTCTTTCGCAAGTGCCTCGGTCATACCAATGCTCTTCAGAGAAAAGTCACGGGTAAAAAAACCAACAGCGATTTCTTCAAAACGTTCTAACACTAAACAGACTCCATTTCACACAGTTCATTGTTGATCAGACCATGTAGCATACGCAACTCATAATCTTGAAGGTCTTCGAAAGCCAGACCGAAGTTCCCAATGATGTTACGAATACAAGCACCAACATCAGAAGTACCGATTCCTTGGCCTTCACACCAGTCACCGAACATCCAGTTGACTTCAGACCTGACAGCATCAAGCACAGCACAGGGACCATTATCAGCAAGCAAACTCATATCAAACTCTCCATATCATCAAATTACAGTGTAATTATACAGGAACCACGGAGGAATGCAAGCGGTAAGCCATTGATTTCCAACGACTTTTTCCGCTCTCGTAAGTTATTGATTTTATTGGAGTTTTTTTCGAAGTTTTTTGACTTTTTTCATGAAATTTTTTGTAAATTTTTCACATTTTGATCGAAAAAATCGATATCAGTAGACTTTCTTGATCGTATATCCGAACGGTTCGATGGACTTGATCTCCAGACGCCTTCCGTTGTGGTCCTTAGCGATTATATGCGTTGTGGAACACTTGATTATACGCTTAACGTGGTACTCTGCCCTTTCTCTCCTGACGACCTTGAGACTACTGGACGGGTCCAGAATGACTTCCTGCGCGAAGTACACCTCAAGGATATACTCATCGTGAAACAACCACTTCAACCATTCTCTGATACGGTGTAACATTTTCTTGAACATCAATCACTCCCATCTGGACCAGATTTAACATACAGACCAAACCAAGCCGCACCAGCACCCACGATAACTGATATCAGTCCAGACTGTTCTAGCGTAGGTGCTTCAAGATTCATAAACCAAATCGTTGTGAAGTAAAGTAGTGCCATATAAACGGTGATGAATGCACGACTCCATATTCTCCAACTATCAATCATCTTGGCGAAATGAATCCACTTCTGCCAAGGATTTATTTTATCTTCGAACTCAAGTTCTCTTATTCTTTCTTTTAGATCGCCGTTCTCTTTGAGAACATCCATAAATTTATCTAAGTCAAGCTGTACTTCATTGCGGCTCATATCGCCATGAAAATGATCTCTATCAGACATAATTTATATTCCTTTGTTTATCTCCTCCCTATTCTTCATTATTTTGCGATCTATATAATCTAAATCGATAACTTCCTTTTCGAAAGCTATCATCATTTCTTTAACGTCTTCCATCAATTCACCAAGATCATCACCGAAAGGGATTACTGGTTTTTTTGAATAAAATAAAATTCTTCCTTTATCGTCATAAAAGAATTCTCGTATTCCAAGAGAAGGGTCAACACCCGTTCTTCTGAAACATATTCTGTAGTTTGAATAACTTATCATCATGACCTTATTTATATTTTCAACCATCGCGGTAGAAAATGTGGTCGTTTATACTAGCAGTTTGTAGAAATTCAGTAGACCAATGAGGCCTGACTTTAATAGAATGATAGTACTCGGCGCCGTTAACAAGATCATCAAAGTTTTTATCATCTCTGATGAACGTCTCAGAAAGTTTGAGTATTCTCTCGTAGGTTGTAGAATCGTGTATAGTGTCCTTCATGCCGTCACAGTACCAACTAAATTGACATTTATGACGCAAAGGATTGCCATTGTGATTTAGTCTAGCTTGATAAACAACTTCACAAATCGTATTTGGAAACCTACGACTCTTGACACGATTGAGTGTTACTTGTGCTACGGCGATTTGACCTAATACAGGTTCGCCACGTGCTTCAAAGTATATGTTAGTTGCAAGACAATGCAACTCTTTTTGGTTTATTTCGGGTTGAACTTCAATTATTCGGTATTCAACATCAACAACTATTTCGGTTAACTCTTGTATTTCTTCCGAACTATAAACATACGCTGTATGAACATTACTAACAAACAACATACATGACGTAGTTATAATTATAAACATCAGTGGCTTCAGACAATTTAACATCTTTACACCCTCCTAGTTTTATTTGTCATAATAAATGCCACACTTGGATAACAAGGCAGTGGCCGCCCCGCAGAGATTAAGCTGCTAGTGCAACTTCTCCGTAGTAATCGTCATTTGCTGCGATTATTTTTTTGAACCCTGTTTAACGTCAGCGCTCATGGACGATCCCTCGGCATTTCTTTCGGTCGATAATCGAATCCAGAACGCCCCCATCATAAACACACCATAAAGGAACAAGAGTGAGTCGTACCAAGTTCCCGGATCAACAAACACTTTTCAGTATTGTTCTCGCACCCGTGATATGTTTATGGTGGAGGCGGCGGGAGTCGAACCCGCGTCTTACCTTCCTATTTCAAATGCTTCAACAGAATTTCTTCTACTGTCTCTACTTAAATGTGTCGATGACCGGCGCAATGATTGTTGCTACAGTAGATAAACCAATCAACACTATAACAGACAACACCACCCATTTTGATTTGAAGTCATCTACAGCAATTTTAAATCCTAAGACTTCATTGCCTAAAAGTCTAAAACTAATTTCAAAATTACTTTCTCTATCTTCCATCACAACACTCCTGTAATGTGTTCGTAAATCTGTTTCCAGTTGTATAATCGTTTGACTCCTGGTTCAACAGAAAATTTCATATTGTGATTGTGTGCGATTAGTATACCATTGAGGCCTAGTTTCTGACCAACATTAACGTTCTCAGGTTTGTCTTCAACCCAGAAACAACCACTATCACGATATTTCTCTAGCGCATCATCTTTGTCGGCGCCGCATGGTAGTATATTTATCTCCTGAAATATCGTATCACCAAAAAGAGACTTCAGATTTTGTTCACGCAATTTTTTCGCAAAAATATTTTCTGTTTGTGAGGTGATCACGTGAAAGACATAACCGTGTTCTTCGTGCAATTTACGCACATACTTAACTGCATCCCGAAAAGGAGTTAAGAAACGCATACACGCAGACTTATTGAACATCTGAATATATTCCTTCGCTTGTTTCGTAGGAATTTCATACTTGTCGCCCATTTTATAAGTCGTGTAGTCAAACGCCTTGTAACCTAATTCGTTCATGAAGGCATCGAAACCGTGTTCCCAGTCGAGTAGTACACCATCGCAATCGGTCAATATGACCTTCTCACTCATTTGACTCATGTCAACACAATCCCACTCACACTTTGTTGCCATGCTTTCGCAACATCATCAAAAGTTTTAATCACGGTCAGAATTGAATTGCGTTGAAAAACAAGTTCTTCTGGTTCTCGTTCTGCTGTGATGCCGATGGTTGGTAAAAATCCAGTACCTTGTTCAGACTGAATAAACAACCGTGGGTTGATCACCGTCACAGTGTTGTCATCATAAGACTTGAGGCGACCTACAATTTCACCAACATTGGTGATTAAAGTAACAACCTCTGATTGAAAATTTTTCATAATTTCTCCATTTAATTATTCGCGCATTCGCTTTAAGACTGATAACAACTCTTCTTCATCTAACAATTGCAAGGTGGAATTTAAGCCCTCATACCGGCCATAATTTCTGCCTTGATAATGACCAACTGCATATGATAAAGCAAAGATTATCAACATGACAAAAATATTGACTGTTACGAGTGTTGTCATTTATTATTCCTCTTCGTCTATTTTGTCTATTACAGGTTTTTTATTCGTGCCATAGTATTTATTGCCTTTACAACGATAGGATAGTTTACCAACACGAATCTCGCGGATATCACCAGACATGTAGTAACTGACTTCACTATCAAGTTTGACCTTTTCATCACGATACAGAATGTGAGCCAACATGTTCAGTTTGTTGTAGTCTTTGAAGGTCTGCCGTGACTCTTTGCGTTCCTCTGCGGACATATCTTCCCAGATTTCGTCAGCATAGATAATCGTGTCAAGAGTCGTGGTACCTTTGTACGATACCTCCCGTTCCCAGACTTGAATCGGTTCACCCATGTTGTCAACAAAAACGTCAGCAAGGTCGAAACCCGCTACCAATCGTTGACCTAGTACGCCTGTTGTCGCTCGTGCAGTATATCCCATACTTAAACTTCCTCAATTTCATCATCAATAATTTGATCGGTGTAGTGACCTACCATTTCACCGTATTCATAGAAAGCACCGTCAATCGCCTCTTTAAGATCAGAAATGCCTTCATAGTAACCATTCAAAAAGGCAGACTGTTCAACGCCGAGAGCCTTGTCAGCATCCTTGAGGTAATTATACATTATATCCTCAATTTGTGCAATCAAATCAGCAGGCGTAACCATAACTTTCTCCTTACACTTTGATTCCATAAGACTTAGCAGCCTCAATCAATTCCTCATCAGAACACATCTGGAGAGTCCACACTTTCAGATCCTCCATCTTCAGAGCAGTGATCAACATAGATCGTTGTTCATTAGTCAATTTCATAATTTCTCCTTATGCCGCAATGGCAATCACATTTTCGTTTACGTCAACAACAAAGCCAGTGTCATCTTTCTTTGCTTTGCCTTTCGCATACAGTGCGACAATCACACCTGACTGGTCAAGGAAGCGAAGGTCATCGCGGTCGCCATCAATGACAGGACGACCGAGATAGAACATTGGGATGGATTCCTTCGAACGGAATACGACAGCGATGTTGTGTTGGGTCTTCGATACTTTATTAGCATACTTTGCATTCGCTCCTGAATAAGAAACAGTTAAGTGGTAGTTCGCAGGTACTTTGCGACCAGGCAGCTTGGTGTAATCGTAGAATTGAACATCAGGGAAGTCCTGCATGATAGTGTTGCCATTGGAACCTTTCATGTTTTCCCATGCAATGTCAGAAGTACCGTTCAGTCGAACGGCGAGTTTAACACCTTTCTTGGTCGCTTTCTTCAGCGCCTTGATAATGTCAGCCTTGAGTTGGTCAACAAAGGCAACGGGGTCGGCCTTGAAGGCATCCGTTTTACGCTGTCGCGCTTCTTGGATGCAATTCATTGCGCCACGACCAGCAGTGTTCAAACACGCCTTGATACACTCAGCGAGTTCTGACATAGGGCAGATATCAAGATCAGGACGCATATACATGATAGCAGTCAGGTACTCACCGTACTTGTCAGACTTGATAGTCTTAGCGTTGTTTCCGATAGCGAGGTATTTCATAATGTAGTTTCTCTCAAAAGTAAGTGGATATTATACTGTATCCTGTCTTTCCTGTCTGTGAACCAGTTCACAAAAAAAGTGTGTATATTCACAATATTGATTTAGAGACTTGGCCTCCGAGGAGGGATTCGAACCCCCGACCGTCTGCTTAGAAGGCAGATGCTCTATCCGACTGAGCTACTCGGAGAAATCACTTAACTAATAGTCACGGTCCTCTTCACAGTCTTCGCACAACCAACCACAATCTATTTCGCAATCACATTCTTCGCAGAAACGTTGTTCTGGTTCCTCATAATCGAACATGTCCTCCTCATTGTCGAGATTGCGAGTCGAAGGATACGCAAGAACAAACTGGGTCGCTGACTCTACAATACTGTCGATGGACTTGTGAAAGTCATCGCCGTTATAATCACCTTCGTAGAGACGACCGCGTGTAAACGGATAGACAGATCGAAAATCTCTACTTTTGATCACACCGTGATGGTCAAGGAAAAGAAGAGCACCAGAGGTGTTGTTGCCCATGCCATTGTTGTAGAAGTCATACTGAAGGCGACCAGCCGCACGAAGCACTTCGCCAGCGAGTGTATCACACTTGCCTCGGTCGGGAACCAGTTCATCGGAAAGTTTGATAAAAGTTTCATTCAGATTTCTCATTGTTCAATTCCTTCAATAATGGTTTGCAATTCTTCAATGTATTCCTGCGCCTCTTCTTCTGTATCAAAGAACGGCGTGCCGCTGGTGATGTGGTTTAGGTTACCGACACCAGAGGAGACATTGTATTCAAGATCATCCAAATACGCTTGTAAAAAAGATTTAATATTCATAATATATTCTCAAAGAAAAAAACATGGCGGCGCGTTCACATAGCAATCAGTAGCAATTTTCGAAAAACGCTACCGCCATAAAAATCAAACAGTCAATTCGTAAGGTTTGTTCCACTTGCCGACATTAACGTCAATGTAGTGCGAGCAGTGGAAGTAATCAGTCATCGGGTCAGACTCATCGAAGAAGTCTGCACCTTTCATCGCGGAGAACAACTCGCGGTAGAACCGAGCGATTTTTTTCTCACCCGCTTCATCAGCCCACTTGTCAGCCCAGTAGGGATTGACTTGAACGTACTTTTCACCCTTCGCAAGGTCGAGTTTACCAGACTTCAGGTTGACTACCAGAGTCGAGTGGTTCTGAACAGCAATCGTGCCCTTCATACCGTACTTTTTCAGTACCGCTTTGATCGCGGGGGCCAGAGTCGCTTTCTTGTCTTGAGATACATATGCCATATCAAATTTCCTCATCAATCATCAAATTACAGTGTAATTATACAGGAACCATGGTGGAATGCAAGCGGTAAGCCATTGATTTTATTGAAGTTTTTCCGCGCTTGTAAGTCATTGATTTCATTAAAGTTTTTTTTGAAAAAAATTAACTTTTTTCATGAAATTTTTCGTGAATTTTGCACATTTTGATCGAAAAAATCGATAACCGTCAGAATTTGAGTCGCATCTGACGGTGGTTGTAGTTTTCCAGTGGTGTGTCTTCGCAACCTTCTATGATTTCAGCCCAGCGCGGGAATTTATCCTTGAACTGTCGCATAAGACCTTCCTCATAACCGTGGGCTTCTATTTCCCAAGGAAGGTCGTGATAGTTCCTCCGGTCGGAGATTATCTTGTCTTTCCACCGTGTTCGCTCTTTTCTTGAGAGCCAGCGCATTTCGCCTTTGGCGTATTGTTTGACATGCACCATTTCGTGGAGGATGGTGCTGATGAACAGATTCAGAGGTAGATTGTTGTCCACTCTAATGGTAAATTGTCGAGGCAATTGAGAATCAAAATCGTACCAATCGCAATCACCATAGTGTCCTTCATTGTCGAGCAGATCATACTCGCCATTGAGTTGGATGAAAATTTTATCTTTCAATCTAGGAACAAACTTGGTCAGGCACATCTCTATAGCATCGTATGCCATTCTACGCCGTAGAGGGGACAATCGTTTACTTCGCTTTGTAGCCATGTGAATCCTCAGTAAATTAGAACGATATTATACACTAACGAGATATAGAAGTCTGTGAACTGGTTCACAAAACCGAGCGTAAATTTTACACATCGTAAGTCATTGATTTCTAACGACTTTTTGCAAGTCATTGATTTTATTGAGGTTTTTAGAAATGCGGTTCACCTATACACCGCAAGGTCGAGTCATTACACTGCGGCGGCGAGTGCCTTGTATCCAGCAGCAATCACAGCTCGTGAAGCAGTACCCATTCGATACTTCGAAGTACGCACACGACCGCGAGAGTCCTTTGTACCAGAGTTCAGATAGATGGGATAACCACTCATACGAAGGTCGCTTACCAATGCGGTAGGATTGGCGACATTGAAACGAGCAGCAATCTGCTTAGCGGATAGTTCTTCACCTGCGAAGAAGGCGTTCAGAACATTTTCTTTACGAGACATAATATTTCTCCATATAGTTAACATTACAAGTTCACTTCCGTTTTTAGTGAGGTACTGAAGCCTTGCCTCATTCTTATCCATCCTAACAAATCCAGATGGGTTTGTCAAGCGTTGTCTAAGCCATTGAAAATAAAAGGATATTTCAGACACCAGTCTTTTTCACGCTGGAACTCGTGTCCCATGCGCTCATCTACGACCCTATCCATGTCCGTCCATGTCGGAGTCTTCTTCCAGTCGAAACCGTATACCGAGACCTTTCTGGTGTCTTGGTGGTCTAACCACTCTAGTAACATCATACCAGTCGAAGGTACCTTTATATCTGTCTTCTCTATAAGACCTACAATCATATCAAGAGGAAAATACAATATTGAATCCTCTGGTCTATCCGTTGGTAGACCTGTCCAGAATGCCATCTGCATCACATAGTCAGGTTCTTTTATATTCAGTTCATTGTATTCTGAAAGGCGCCAAACAACCCACATATCGGTTCTCTCACCAACATGAGGTGTATACTGATCATTGATGTCATAGAGATTCATCGCACGATTCATGCGTATAACAAAGTCATGTGAGTCAATCTCTTTACCGAAGGTGTTGTTCATGATTGACTGTGCATTACCGACAACAGCAACGGTCTTGTTCTTTAGATCAGGTAGTTGCATTACTTAATCACATACCATGTTGGTTGTTCAGACCACATATTATCTTCTTTGCAATTTATAATGTTCAACAACAAGTCGTGTCGTGCAATAAAATTGTTTACTTCTCTTCTAGTCTCAGGCCAGTCATTACTATAATCATCACCAGAGAATACACCACCCTTCTTTAGTTTAGGAAACCAATCCTCCAACGTTTGTCCGCCTTCCTGACCAGTGTGTGCGTAACCATCGACATAGATAAGGTCAAAGTATTCATCAGGAAACAAATCAAGTGCCTGATCGAATCGGAGTTTGAGTATGGTATTTTTTTCACGGAAAGGAGATAAAAGTTTGATAACATCTTTATATTCTTCAACATCATGACCACGATCACCTGCCCACATGTCAATGCTATAGAGGTGACCTAAGTTATCGTGTTCAGAAAGGAATCGGTGTGACAAGAAACCTTGTGCTACACCTAACTCAACGCAAATCGCCCCAGAAGGGGCGAGTCGCATTACATGATCTCTACGAGTTAGATTAGTCATAGAAATTGGAGCGGAGTGACCGAACTGCCCAGCCCACAACAGAGGGAATCTGTTGTCTACTCTACTGTACCCCCGCATAATTCATCATCTTATATTACCATCTTACAAAATCGGACAACAAATGTCAAGCGTTTCTTTTGTTTCCGATATTATATTTTGCAACCAGTTCCCAGTCAGACTTATCTTTGTGAGAGATAATTTTGATCTGATTCAAAGGACACATCTGATCCTCTGCAATAGGAGATACCAACTCAATCAATTCCCATTCTTTCAGAAGATTTGCAATTGTGTTTCTTCTAAATCGATCATCATCGGAAAAATTTGTAGACTTTCCGTCCAGTGCAAACAATTCCTTAAAGTGTACGATGTAGTACTTACCGCGTTTATGCAGTATATGGCAAGACTGATACAGTTTTCTTTCTTTCGGCGAGGAAATGCCGATGCGAGTCAATGTCTCACGTACCTTTAGGAAATCGTCTTGACTCTTCAAAACAATCTCAACAAAAGTATCAATTAAATTATCCATATTATCCACCCTTCTCTAATTTTATTTTTATTTTTTCCAGTTGTTCACTTGAAAGGACAGACAATGCGTGAATGGCTTTGACGTTACTATAACCATAGTATTCTTTGATAACCTCAACATCACCGTCTACTTCCTTTTTAAACCACTTGGAGAATCTTTTTCGTGGTCTAATACTATTTAGTAAAAACTCATATTGAAGTTTCTTGTCAGTATGGTGGTTAACATTCATCTCGTTCGCAAAAAATATTGTATCATGAAAATAAGACAGACCTCGGTTGACCATGAAAGGCGCATACTGTTTCTCCGCAAGGTCATCATTCTCAGAATCACGCATCATATTATTTTTGTTCACATTGATAGAATTCAAATAGTCAAAAGGATTACTCATAATTCTCTACCTTGTAATTCAGCCATCTTATCTTGAAGAACTTCCATTAGTTTAACACATTCATCACAGACTGTAAACTCAATGTAGTCTTCTTCATCCCCCACTCGGATGACACCTGGTTCTTTAGGTAGATCATTCGAACAGTGGTGCAGTTGGCATTTAGGTTTATTTTTCTTAAACATCTTCGTACTTATTAAACAGTTCTTCAAGTTTCTGTTCTCTGTCAATACCGGAAAGTTTACGATACTGATGATACTCTTTGCACACCTCTTCAAAGGTGTGCCACAACCGGTCAAACTTAACTTCATACAACTCTTTGATGCCAAGATACTTGTTCATTAAAGCATCACACAATTTGCCATCCATGCCTTCCCAGTCAGGAGAATCTACAAAATGTTTCGTGACAACCTCAATATCGTCACAGATACTCCAACACTTCATAATTTCTTGTTCTAAATCAAAAATTGAATTTTTCATTATACAAACTCACAATTAGCCATAATTTCGGTTAGACACGCGGTGGTGTTTATTTCTGCATCAGCAACAAACGCAGCCTTGTACTGATAGTCTGCAAGTATTAAGACCAGTTGTGGAATACTACCAGACTTCATATACTCAGTTGATTTGTCGTACACTCTACGAAACAACTCTGACGTTTCGATATCATTGTTATCGGCGACCCACTTCCGTACAGAAGTAAAGTCCTTTTCTTTCAGAGACTTCACAAGACCAACCAGTGATACTTCTTGCACGTTAGCAAGAATGCCAGAGTCAATAGAACCTGTGGCAGAGTATCGTTGCAGTTCGTTTAAAATACGGCGGTTGTCGGGAAAATATTTCTTCACGACCTCAACAACGACCGCTTTGTCGAATGTAATGTTTTCCTGTGACAAAATATTACAGGTACGTTTGAACATCTGCGCTGCGAGGTCAAGTCTATCTTCCTTCGTAAACTTGAAGTCGATGACAGAACAACGAGAGTGCAGTGGATCAATGATACGATTTTTGAAGTTACATGTCAGAATAAATCCACAGTTCTTGGAGAACTCTTCCATGAAATTGCGTAGAGCAGGTTGTGTAGAGTTGGCATTCAAATAGTCTGCCTCATCTAGAATGACATACTTGCGGCCGCCTTGTAACGAGACAGACGAAGCAAAGTTCTGAATGTCGTTGCGTAACGTATCGATGTTACCGTTCATCGAACCATTGATGACCATATAGTCACAGTCGAGTTCTTCTAACATGGCCTTTGCAACTGTAGTCTTACCTACACCTGCACCGCCACACAACAACAGATTTGGAACATTGTTTTGATCAACAAAACTCTGGAATGTTTTCTTCAGTTCTGTAGGGAGAATTGTGTCTTCAACAGTTTTAGGCCGGTATTTTTCGACCCATAAGAAATCTTCACGCATATACATCTCCATAACATAATAATAAAATATAAGTTGACCGCTGCCCCATACCCTTCGCGCCGGTCACATTGCCACTGGCCTGGTAACAGTGGCACCCTTTCTGTCTGGTTAGAAGGTAGAGTTAGCTTCAATGCTAATCCAGTACTCTACATCATTGGAAGAAAACTTCGCCAGACCTTTGGAGGAGATTTCAACAGTATAATCACCACTGATTAACTTCATGTTCTCCGCCTTGAAGATAACATTGAATGTGATGTCCGTTTCACCCACCTCAATATCATATTTATCAGAAGAAGGATTTTTAGTATCCGTTGCACGGATAACAATCTTGCCATCTTCACCTGTTACGACCAACTCAGGGAATCCCATAACACCCATCGCTTTCGTAATTTCAACCAAGTTGGCATTGGTAAGTGTAAACGAAACTTCAGGCGTTGGCAACTGAATGTCTTTATTGGGCGGTGTCACAATCGTAGAAGGATCTGCGAAGGTGTAACTGACACGCCGGCCAGAGGCCATGATATTTAGTTTCTTCTCTTCAATTTCAAGTTCAGGTGATCCTTCAAACAAAGACACAACACCAAGAAATCTCGACAGATCATAGATTGCAAATGTCGAGTCAATACTGTTTTCAATATTGGCACGAGCAAGTACAGTCTTCGAAGGCGAGATTGTTCGCAGTGTGTTTCCTTGTTCGAACAACAACGAAGGGTTGATTGATGAGAAGTTCCGAAGAATTTCAAGTGAGCGATTACTCAGGTTCATTATATAACTCCTAGTTAAGATTTAGACTTCTTTTTGCTGAGCTTTGTAGGATCAGCAGTTGGTGCAGCACCCGCTGCGGCAATGGCGGCCAGTGATCCACCAAATACATATGAGCCAACGTGTTTCAGTTCCATCCAAGGACACAACCACACTTGTCTACCCATTCTCCATACATTATAACAGAACATATAGTCTTCTGACAAGTACCTATTTGAATATTTTTCTGTTGCAATGCCATTTGTTTTATCTGCCAAGAAATCAATCACCTCTTGGTGTGTTGCTTCTGGATTCTTCTCGTAGAATGCAGTGATCTCTGGTACAAGATTCTGTGACTTGTCATCAATCAATGCATCGAAGTATGCCATGATTTCACGTGATCCATCGAACTGTTCAGTACGTACATGATCAGGTTTGTACTTGAACTGAGGATAATTTTTCTCATAGGCTTCAAAGACTTCACGTTTGATCAACATGAACCCTGTACCACCTTCACGTACAGGCGCCGGTTCACTTAACCGAATTTCACTATTGCCGGCCATTGGATTGAAAACATAATCGCCAACAAAATTTTCTAACGTAGCAGGATTTTCATCTGCGTGACCTTTATCTACCGCAGCTTTGATCTTTTCCCATGCGATAGTCTTCTTAGGGTAAGGTCCGCATAGAACATCATAGTTCTCATTCTGTACTGACAGTGCCAGCAGAGCAATGACATCTTGTGCTTTAAATCCGATATCAGAGTCAATAAACATTAGGTGTGTCGCATCAGATCGCATGAATTCATCAACGCAATAGTTCCTTGCACGTGTAATCAATGACTCATTGAACAAGTAGTACAACTGCATTGGTACCTCATAACGAGTAACCAGTGTAGTTAGGTCTGCAATTGATCTGGTGTACAGACCTGCACACATACCACCGTACATAGGTGTAGCGACAAATAATTTTGTTTTTCTAAGTTCTTCAACCGGTATATTAATTTCCATTCGCTAACCTCGTCAGTTTTTTCATCTTTCTTTTCATTAATTTTGCTTTGCGTTTCGCTTGATCCAAGTGATACTTCTTCACTCTATCAAGGTAGTTGATACCTTCAAGATGATCGTACTCATGTAAGAAGACTCTGGCAGTCATACCGTTTAGATTGACAGTAGTAAACTCACCATTGACATCAGCAAATCTTACTCTGATTGCACCAGGTCTTGATATCTTAACAAAATAGTCTGGGTATGTCAAGCACCCTTCTTCAGATATGATTTGTTTGTCCGATGCATCAACAACCTTCGGATTGAAACAGGCTGTAGTGGGATCAGTACGCATAACAAAAACGCGATAAGGTAATCCAATCTGATTTGCAGCAAGCCCTAGTCCGTTCTTTTCTTCCATGATTTTACTCATGGCATCGACTAACTCTTGCGGATCGACAGGAGGATTGTCGAAGTTGAATGCGCTCAACTGAGTAGACAACAGTTCGTGTTCAGGTGCTACCAATCTCAAATTTGACAACATTCGTGTTACTCCACCTCGATGATTCTATACTTGTCAAGATTGTCACCTCTTGACTCTTCATCAATAAAGTTTTTGGCTTGATCTTCAGTTATAAAAATTCTTGCGACTGCCCTCGTCTTACTCAAGTTCATGTCAATTACTGGATTCCACGATTCTTCACCGTTCACACCGCAATTATACTCTACATTGTATGCCATAATTTTCTCCTATGCCGCCATATGCGAAAAGTTTTTGATTTTTTCAAATCTAATATTGCTGTGAAATTTATCGAACAACATATCGCCTTTGTGACTAATCACGAAGACATTCGTGTCCTTGTTTATCTGTGTGATGATTTTTAGAAATTCTTCCGTTCCCGTATTGTCAAGAGAACTATCGAACACTTCGTCCATGATCAGAAGATTGGTAGATGTGGAGTTACGGAGCTTGGCGACAGCACGCCATGTGAAGAGCAATGACAAATCAATTCTCATTTTTTCACCTTCACTGAATGACTCATAAGTAAACTCATCTCTAAATCTAGATTTTATCTTCTCATTAAAACTTTCATCAAGTTCAAACTGGACAAAAAATTCCATCGCAGCAAGATATTTATTCACTAACTTATTTATAACGGGAACATACTGTTTTATAATTTTTGCCTTAATTCCACCATCTTTTAACAAAGATGTAGCAATGTCATGTACCTCTTTCTTATGCATGGCGATCTTGTGTAGTTCTTGTTCTTTCTTAACTTCTTCATTGAATTTGTTCAACTCGTCTAGTGAGTTATCATCATCTGCAACTTCAGCATCAAGTTCTTCCTGAAGACTCTTGATGTTATTGTTCATCATTCGAATGTTTGTATTGTGTTCTAGAATTTCATTATTGAGTTCGGAGATTTTATCCTGTATCTGTGATATCTCACCTAGTCTGACATTCATTGTGTTATATTGTTTCTCTAGTTGTACGATGGCTGATTGAATTTCCTCTTGTTTATTATTCTGTACACATATGTGGTTTTGTTTAAAATTTGAATCAATCTCTTGTTGACATGTAGGACACTCATCGTTGTTAGAAAAGAAGTCGATCTCTTTACGAATGGTGTTGATCTTATTTGTCAGTTGTTTTTCCAGACTCTGAACCTGTGATAACTTGTTCTTGAGTTTTTCTTTGTCAGATATGAACACACTCAATATCCCTGTCTCTTTTGTAAGAGTTTCAACAGCGGTCATGATCTCATCAATAGAGGTCTTGAGTTCGTTGATTTTATTCTCCTTTGCATCACGATCACTCTTCTTCATCGACATAATTTCTTGCATATGTTTTTTAGTCATAGAAATTTTCTGATTAAGAAGTTCGATGTTGTGTTTACGGTCTGTGATCTCTTGTTTGTTCTTTGCAATCTTATCTTTCAACAGTGTAAACATAGTAGAGAAGATTTCTATGTCTAACAAGTCTTCAATCACCTGCCGCCGTTCTTGTGGCTTCAGCTGCATAAAAGGAGTAAAGTTTGCAGAACCAATCACAACAATCTGTGTGAAAGATTTGTGATTCAGTTTGAGTATATGTTTCTCAAGATGTTCTTGATACTCGCGAATGTTGGCGTTCTGATCGATCAATTTATCATTACATAATATCTCAAATACATTTGGTTTGATACCGCGCCGAATGAGATAGTTTTTTCCTTTAGAAGAAAATTCTATCTCGACTAAACAATTCTTGCCTACGATACTATTGACTAGTAATGGTTTGTTGATATTACGGTAGGGTTTACCATATAATGCAAACGAAATTGCATCGAGCATAGTGGACTTACCTGCACCGTTTTCACCTACAATCAATGTTGAAGGTGATCGATCAAGTTGAATTTCTGTCCATTGATTACCAGTTGACAGAAAATTCTGCCATCTTACTTTATGAAAAACAATCATCGTATAATTTCTACTTCGTTATCAGTTTCAATTACAACACGAGCACCGCAAGGAAGAATAGGTTTATCATTACCGCCGTAAACAACGCGACTTTCCCCAAGAATTCGTAACTCACTACAGTACGTGTTTGTTCTTCCTCTTTTGACAGTGATGGGATCTTCCGATACGCCATTTTTTTTGTTACTCCTAATAACGTGTTGATTCACGTGTATATAAGTCTTCATTCCACACTCAAGGCCTCATGGTATAATTCATCGAACAAGTTCTCAACAGGTTTAGAATCTGTAAGGTTCAAGTTATCGATATAGTTTCTGATAATAGTAAGTGTGTCCTCTGCTTCATTTATTATATCAGATTCATCCTCAATGTTCAAGTTTAAATTGTCTTCAACGACTTGTACATGTGCTGGACTACAGGCATTCAATCTATCCATGTACAAATCGAATATGTAAGGGTTGTCCTTGTTCTTCACAACAACCTTAACATGTTTGTCTTTCAGTTGTTCAAAGTTTACATTGGCAATATCGTCCTCACTAGTCTTTGCATCGTCATAGAAAACCTTATGGAACATTTTATAAGGATTTTTAACGTATGTCAAGTCTTTCGTTTCGGTGTCGAATATGTGAAAACCACGGTCATCATTGTAGTCAGACCAGGTCATCTCATACGGTGCACCAAGATAGTGTATGTTGTCTTTGCTTGACTTGTGGTGAAAGTGACCAGACATGACCATATCAAACTTCTGAAATGCGGAGTGTGGTAGGCCATGATCTATCACTGCGCCTTTATACATTTCGAAACCTTTGAGTTCAAGATGACCCATGCAAACGTCACAGTTGACTGACTCAATCGTTGACATCGCATCATCGTAGTTTTCATTATTGATCCAAGGCATAAACAAAATGTCTATGTCATCAAAGTTGACTACGGTAGGTTCATCATAAACACGTATCATTTCATTGCTAGCGCGTAGAAGACTCGGTGCATTTACACGATTGGTATTCTTGTAGTAAGTATCGTGGTTGCCTACAATGCAATGTAGTTTGATATTTTTTTCATTGATAGGATCAAAGAAGTACTCGTTGCATCGGGACAGTGTGTCAAAGTTGATATACTTACGGCGATCAAAGATATCACCGAGTTCAACGATTGTATCGATGCGTTCCTTTTCTAGGTAAGGAAAGAAAAATTCATCATAAAACTTTTTGTAATACTCGTGAAATTGTATGCTGTCATTACGAGAACCAAAATGCTGATCAGTTATCAGTGCTATCTTCACTCACTACATCCTCTTCTATAAATTTCTCAATGCCTTTCGCTTTTTGTTTCTTGATCTTGGTCTTAACTTTCTTCTCAAACTTCTCTATTATAGGTACCATTTTGTCGTTTGTCAAGTCAAAGTTGACAATACCGTCACCAGATATGTCCTCCTCAAGAGAGATATCGATCATCATGTTCTCTAGAGATTTGTATTTGACATAGGTCTGTTTCTTCTCCTTTTCAATGCGGCGCAGAAAAGCATACCATATGATTTGCGTAAAATATGCAAAAGGATTTTTAGATTTCTCTGGATCAAAACTTTCGACAGCGATGACACAGTTCTCTAGTCCGTCACTGATCATTTCATCTTTGTACGTGTAGCCGATAAAGTTACCTTTGTTCGCAAGTCGTGTCGCAATCATATAGAAACACGTGCCTATTGATTCCGGTATTCTTGGCTTAGGCAAACCTTCTTCTTTAGCCGTTTTGCATTTTTCTTTATACTCTATCAAGAGAGCATAGAATTCTTTGTTGTTTATGTAATTACTACTCATAAATTATCCTTAATGCAATGTGTCATCGTTATAGTCCCTCATCATCATCTCTGTGATCTCTTCCAGTTCTTCTTGGAATTTTATCTTTGATGTTCCGCGATTACTTTTCTCGTATACGGTTCTTCTGTTTTCTTTATTTTCTCCATATGAATCTTTAATTTGAATCAATTGATCATGATAGAAATCAACAATACCGTCCAGTGGATCCCTGAATATTTGTGATATATGATCCTTCTTGAATGCAACATCAAAACTTTTTGTGTAAGGGCAGTACTTACTAAAGAATATTTCAGCTCCAACTTGACCAGGCCTGTGAATCAAAAAACACGCATCTTGTAGGTCTATAATTCTGTCGTTCTCATTCATGACTTTGCCCATGACATACAGACCACCATACTTAATTCTTATTAAGATAACCTCTTGTCCGTTACTCATGTTATCGATACCGTATATAGTTTATAATCAAACTCCTCATCATCATAAATGTCCACTCTTTCCATCAAATGTTTCAAAGTAAAGTTAGATTTCTTGTTATAAATCAAATCATCTGAAATATCATACAATACAGCCGACTCTTTGGTATTACTCCTTCTCAGTCCTCTTCCGATTGATTGCAAGTTTCTGATTTTTGACTTGCTTGGGGATGCGAAGATGACGTTGTGGAGGTTTTTAATGTTGACGCCAGTGCTGAAAGTTCCGTAACTAGCGATGATAATCGCATTTGTTTCTCCTTCAACAATGTGTCTAATGTCGTCTCTTTCTTCACCTTTAACTCCTCCGTGTATAAAAAATACTTTCCTATTCTCACCCTTCATATTATTATACAACACCTGACCGTGTTTGTCTACATACTGGAACAATAACAGTGTGTTGCCTTCAAGCGACAGTGCGAGATTTTCTATAAATTTATTCCTGTTAGCGTGTGACACCAAAAAGTCCATCTCGTCTTGATACTTCATTGCCGAGACTAACTTACACTGATCAGGTGGGTATTTAAGTGTTATGATTTTGATCTTGAAGTCTGCAAGGTGTTTCTGATCCATCAACTCTTTCGTTGTTGTGACCTTATTGACAGGACCGAATAGACCTTCTAGTACCAACTTGTGTGTTTGTGTGCCATCCAATGTGCCTGTAAATCCGTATCGAAACTCTGTATTTACAAGGTTAGTCATGATGGTGGTCAACGACTTGGCTTTAAATAAATGTGCCTCATCGCCTATCACTACATCGAAACTGTCGAACCATTCTTTGTCTAGTTTATAGATGGATTGCCATGTTGTGATCACCACAGGTTTTGTGGTATCTTTATCTTGTCCTGAATATATTTTGTGACAATATTTTTCTGAATTAAATCCGTATGATTCAAAGTCAGAATACATCTGGTGTACAAGAGTGGTTGTAGGTACAATGATAAGTGTTGGCTTCAGATGCCAACGCATGATCATATAAATTATGAATGACTTTCCGGATGCGGTGGGAGATAAGAACAGACCACGATTATAACGCACAGCATCCACGAAAGCAGATATCTGATAGTCTCTAGGCTCCAGTGTAAATTTCTGTTCTGCAAGAAACTCTCTAGCTTCGTTGAGAGAGAAATTACCAGCAGAGTTATCATACTCGTACTCATATCTGTATCCTCTTTCTTTGCAAAACTGTTCAACGTAATGCATCAATCCAGAATACAGTTCTTGTTTGTTTATATTGTAGAGTCGAATGTTTCCATCCCAAACTCTTCTTTTATACGCAGGAGTAAACTGTGCGCCAGGTACACGAAAGGTAAAGTATTGTGCTAACTCTTGTGCAATACCCTTATCGTCTGTCGCAACTTGATTGTATACTTCATTTACTTTGCGTATAACTACCAACTAGGATCACCTTCTTGTAGTCTTCTGAAATCTATGGCCGTCTTCAGATGAAAACCTCTACTGGCAATCATCTTGATTACTGACTCAAGTAACTCAATCTTTTCTCTCTGATATGCAATCTGTAAGTCCAGTTTTTGTATATCATCATCTGCTTCAATATATGTATCTGCCTGTTGTTTGACGATCCTGCCTTTTGGAGGCAGTCTCCAACCCATGTCCATTTGTTCTTGCGTAGGACCATCAGTAAGAAACTCAAACTTATCCAGTCTCAGTTTTTTGTATTCAGACTCTTTCTGTTTCAATAGTAGTTTTTCACGAGAGAGCATAGAATAATATTTGTGATGAAGTTTTGCAATATCAATTGCAGATTTGTCAATTTTGTAAGGATCAATCGTACTGTCTTTTTCCCACTCTTCAAAAATTTCATCAAGTTTCATAATCTACCTTATATACTTCGCCCATATTAATTCAATAATACCATAAAAAAACCCTGGCGTCAACCTGAATTGACACCAGGGGACTCCTATATTTATAGAGAGTAAACTACTACTAATCAATGAAGGCAGGATGTCCTTCAAAGTATAATTGTATCATAAGATGTATCATAATGTCAACTACAATTAATGTGATGGACATCGCCCAAAAAGCAGGAACATACATCATATGGCCGGCAACAATATTAATGCTAGACCCGTAGCAAATATGAATGCTATTGCTAAATCGAGAATAGATATCTTTGGTTCAAGTTCTTTCACTTTTCTTTTAGTAGTAGAATATCCTTTACCTAGCCTGTCGTATTGTTTGTTGTCTTTTATCATCTCGCGGCCATCATTCTCTCAGTCATTAGGGTTGCATAACCTTCGTCATCCAAATGCGTTATAGCAATCCATGCATGAGACATTTCATCACCTGTGCGACTACCATCATACACCCACTGATCAGGATCAGGGTTGTTAGGATTGTCAGCAGTGTTATCGTACCATTGCTTGATTACGAGAACTGCGCCAGCAGGAACCAACGGTGCTACTTCCCTTTCGTACAAATGACTATGATGCCATGTTGCACTCCAGTTGGATATCTGACTGATTTGTTCTGTGCGTCCAGTTTCAGGATAGAAAATCTCTAATGATGCTGCTCGCATACGCAAGTGGCCATGAGGTTGAAAACTATCAATTCGAACTGGATGATCAAACGAATGAAAACCTTGAGTCATTGCAGTGCCGTGAGGAGGAATCAGAAGATTTCCGTTCTGATAACCTTCACGTAAACCATACAATGACAAGTCTTGTTTGTAGGCAGTTTCAGCATAACCTGGTTCATGAAACCAGAGACCAATTTCGACAACATTATCTTCTATCATTTCTCCCTGTGCTGTCGCACCAACGCCACCAGGAAACATATGAATATCCCAAAGAACAGTAGAGTTGGCAGGAAGAGTACGGCATACACCATCACCAGGAATTTCTCCCCATTTGCCCATTGCATACTCAGTCAATTGACCATACCGTTGCAACTCACCATTTTCATCGGGCAAATAAACAGATGAATTGGCATGATGCACTACAGCGGCTGCGTCACCACGTGGTTTTACTTGTACTGCTTTGATACACCGATCTTCTGTAAGACCGACTTGCGTGTATTCTTTACTCCATAGATCATTACCATTCGCAGGTATGTCATAAGGAGAAGAAGGTATGATCAGATCAGGTTGACCAAATTCAGATGCGAAATTCCATTCGTCTGGATCAGGAAACTGAGGCATTTGCGGTACAACATCAGCATCACCATACGGTGCACCTGCATTGACCCATGCAACAATCGTATCAATTTCTTCTTGATCTAATCGCCAGTCACCTTGTAAATCTTGAATACCAATATGCTGATCATACGCATACGGAGGCATTTCACGATTTGCTACTCTCAATGAGATTAGAGGTGCCCATGGACGGACTTGTTCGTAG
>Ga0181591_10001078_pt1 | contig 23031 bp, 12 predicted proteins | sample 071ome_33_FD_133757 | JGI IMG/M metagenome (GOLD analysis project Ga0181591, IMG submission 133757) | Coastal salt marsh microbial communities from the Groves Creek Marsh, Skidaway Island, Georgia - 071412AT metaG (megahit assembly) | ecosystem: Environmental > Aquatic > Marine > Intertidal...
CAACAAGAAGATATATTGAATGGTTATATTGATATTGATATCTACGATGATATAAATGAAACAATGATTGAAGTAGAATATACTACACAATTGTAGTATAATTATACTATAGTGTGCCACTTCTACTAGTGGCACAAAGTGGACACTTCCACTAGTGGCACAAAGTGGACACTTCCACTAGTGGCACACAAAATGGGCACAGCGTCCAAAATGCTGTATTGTTAACAAGTCGTCAGGAATTCGTTATGTCTGTCCTCTACAAAGTGATTGGTTTTGGTAACAACGAGCATGGTTTCTTTAACGAGAAAAGTGTTAGCAGCAACATCAATTTTGCCTATGGTTTCTATCAGGCACATGTTGCAGATGCTAACTGCACTGGCGCAGTTATTATCAAACAAGACCACGAATCATGGCAGATTGTTGAAGAGTTTGGCACTGAGAATATGTCTATCACTTGTGGCAACTTTATGTCTTTCAGTGTCAGCAAAGCACCTAAACTTGTCATGGTCTGATTAACACTAACTGTTCTTTGCTTAACTAACTATGTGGGACGAAATCATGGACATGCCTGGTGAGATCTTCGATATAGATATCGACGATCGTGAGATGATGCCACCTGACATGCAAGAAGATATTGAAAAGGAAGATCCGTTGCTAGATTAACACTAACTGTAGCGATTCTCAACTACTCTTTCTTATTGAGAATCGCGGCCGCCCAACCAGTTGGAGAAGTGGCACACAAAATGGGCACAGCGTCCAAAATGCTGTATTGTTATCTCAAGTCAAATAAATCACACGATGAACAACACCTACAACGGTTGGGCAAACTATCAAACTTGGAACGCTTCTTTGTGGATTGGTAACATTGAATTTCTCCACAATACTGCCATTGATTGTGTAGAGTATTGTGGAGAGAATGAGACCCCTTGGGATAAGTTTCAACGTTGTATGATGGAGGGACAAATTGGTAAGTTTCTCCGAGAAACTGGTGATGGCGTTGAGTGGAATGACCCTGCAATCGATGCTGATGAGATGAATGAAATGATGGCAGGATTGGCAGGTTAATTAACACTAACTGCCGCCGCGGCCCAACCAGTTGGCAAGGTGGCACAATAGCAACCCCAAAGCGTCCGACCCTGTGCCTATAATGACTTCAGTTCAAACAAAACGACAAATCATGCAACGCTTCACCAGCAACCCCTACGAGCAGCAGATCCTGGCAAAGGGTCGTGACCTGCCCAAGGCACAACCTGCCACCCGTAAGGTGCCTGCTCGCTTCGCTGATCGCTTCGCCACTTACGAAGAATACCAAGAAGCGATGGCAGACTTCCTGAACGGCATGTGACAATCAGAGGGGTGTCCCTCACCCCTTTACTTCCTGCCCGATCTTCTGTAATCTACCTTCAGTTCAAACAAACACAATGTCTGTGACACTGACTCAATCCTACAAGCAATTCTGTGCACCTCGTACAGTTGAGATGATTGAAAATCTCATGGAAGATAATTTTGATCTTGAGGCAATGCTTCAGTTTATTGACGAGCATTCTGAGGATGATTTCTATCACTTCTATGAAGATTATGTGACCGCTGGTGAAGCAATTGGTTACGAGGCAGTTGATGCTTACGTGCAGGATTGCGGCATCGCTGATGTTGGCACCTGTGAGGAACGTTACATGGGTCACTATCAGTCAACAGCAGACTTTGCTGAAGAATATTACACAAACATCTTGTGTGAATCTATCCCTACCATGATTGTGGTTGATTGGGAAGCAACTTGGGATAGTGCTTTGTATTACGATTTCACTGCATGTAACGATGGTCAGGCATACTGCCCCATCCACATCTTCCGTGATAACTGATAACAATTGGGGGACTAATCTCCCCCTATTATTATCAACATTGCAATCACGAATTGTCTCACTATTCTATGCCTTACCTGCCCACTGCACAGGGTAAGACAACGATTTTAAGTTCACTATTCAAACTCATCAAAAAATCAACTAAGTGACAACAAAGGCAATTCAGCAAACTATCAACAACCCAACCATGCTTAAGACTGCACTTATCGTTTTGCTGTTAGTAATGTTTTGGGAACCGATTCGCCCTGCTAGAGTTGTAACGGGGGAAGCATTGCACACGATCGCCCGTCTAGTTGCCAAATAAAACCAGTTGCCTAAGTGGCACAATAGCAACCCCAAAGGTCCTGCACCTGTGTCTATAATGACTTCAGTTCAAACAAAGCACATGACCAAGACCATCGACCTCGCCTCCATCCTGGCAACCTACACTGCTCAGCACAACGCCATGATGGCACGATCTGCCGCCAACCGTCAGGCATTCGCTGAGGGTCGCCCTGCTCCCTTCCCTGCCGCTGCTCCTACCAGCACCTGGCAGATCAGCGACCGCGACTGATAGCAACTCATTCGCCCTTAACTAACAACAATTCACACAATCATGACCAATCCCTGCATCATCGTCAGCACCCCTCAGAGTAGTGCAACTGAGGAAATTAGACTCTATCCTGTCACTCGCGAGTGCATGATCTTCTGGCAATCGGGTCACTATAGCAATCACAATGTGCGCCGTCGTGATATGCTTCGCTTGGTAATTAACCTAAAGCAAAGTGCAGGTGCATGGGTCAATCGTTACGCTTTTAACTGATCATGAATCAACGTAAGTATCGCAAGATTGTTGATGCAATCATGGCAGACAACAACTTCTATCTTCACGACGAATCCAAGCATTTGAAATACAAACACAAGGAACTAGGTATCATTCAGACATGCTCAAAAACACCTAGTGATAACTATGCCATTGCACAGATTGAGAGGCAAATTAGAAGATCTCTAGCAGCAGTTAAGTAACACTGAGGGGCAGTTAATTTGCCCCCTTAAATGTTATTTAAGGCCGCCGAGCGAAAACTCTGGGTCCCTCCTAACCTACAAACGTTTCCCAGAGGGGGCTTTTTTGTATGCTATAATATTTGAAAAATAAAAAAATTCCGCTATGAAAATTCTCTCAACAAAGTTCGCAAGATATTCAGTATCAGACACTGGAATAGTTTTCAGGGATGGCAAAGAATTAAAAAGTCATGCCAGAGGCACCATTACCGAGAATGGCACAAGGTATCAAGCAGTCAACATATCAATCTATGATGACAACGGAAAGTTTGCGAAACAGATAAAGTATTATGTCCATCGCTTGGTTGCCGAAACCTTCATAGAAAATCCAGAAAATCTAACGGATGTTGACCATATTGATAGAAATAAAGAGAATAACCATGTAAAAAATCTACGGTGGTGCAGTAGAATTGATAACATGGCATGGAACGCAAAAGCATTCAAAATTACCGATACAAAAACTGGAAAGATTTATGAAGGGCATAATAACATTTCATGGATTAAAGAAAACTGGGAATGGATCTCAAAAAGAACTAAGATGAATATAGTGTCTTACACTAAGTATCTAAACTATAGAAAGAAAGCATGTGGTTTAGTGATTGAGAAGTATGACTGCTAAATATTATTGAAAAGGTTTTATAAAAACCCCGAAAAGAAAAAAAATTTCCCAGAAAAAATTCTTATGGAAAAGTTTAATTATGACGAGTATGTAAGTAATCGTAATGATATATTAGAAAGTTTTGATAAATTTTGTGATGATTTAGAGGATCGTGCACTTAGTAATTTTGGGAAGGATGATGGAAGAATTAGTGAGAAGATTAAAAGATTTAGAGGAGAGGGTGAAGGAATTAGAGAGACCGACAATAATGTACAAACGCCCGAAGGCGAGTGAGTATGAAAGTTTGTCAGACACTCTAAATTATTTGCACAATAGTATAGAGGAGATAAGATGCCATTTATTGTCGGACCAGAGACAGTAGACACATCAAGTACTGATGGATTATGTACATATCCTGCAGCACCATTAGGAGGTAATCCGTATGTATCAGCAAATGTGTATATAAATAAATTACCAGCAAAGGTATATACTAGTACTAGTATACCTGCGCCTGTAGTTGGAGTACCATTACCCACGAATCCAACAGGGGTATGTCAACCAGGTACACGAAGGATTGAACCAGTAATCAACAAGAATGTGTTTATCAACGGGCAATTATTTGCTGTTACTGGTGACGAGGCAGAATTAATTATAGGGATAGGCACACCAAGGACCTTGACAGGGCCTTTTAGTTATCCTACAATAGAGGTTGGAACACAAACAATAGGAGTATAATTATGGCACGAAGCAAGGTTGGTATTAGTGGGAAGCAGATTATTGAGTCTCAGCCAAAGAACACACGACAAGGTAGTGGGAAGCATACTAAATATGCTGCGACTAGTCGTAACAAGGCACGAAAAGCATATAGAGGGCAAGGGAAGTAATGAAGAATTTACTGTTCATCTCACAGGATAAAGAGATGGCACTCATTCAGGAGATGTCATACAAAATTCAGATGTCAGATTGGGATATACATCCAAGTAAGACATGTTTTTTGTGTGTTTCTCCTGATTATTCAAGTATTGTGACACAACATCTCTCGCATTCATTAACAATGGATCGGGAGATTTTTCATATTGAGGCAGTGAATGTGCCATTTCCAGATGAAGATCCTTCCCAGTACAAGTTAAATTTTGAGTTAGATTTTGCGGAGTGGGTATTAGATTGGGATAACTTTGTATTATGTGAGGCAGGCGTTATCCGAGGCGGGAACTACAGTTGGATTACTAGTAGTATGGAGAAGTTTTCAGAGAAGAATTATTATACTTTATCACTTTGCGAGAATATTGGTAGTAAATATAAGAGTGATATGGTTTCACTATATTATGATGATAAGGTAGAGGACTTACATTTTTGGTGGGAGAGACCAAATAATCATTGGAAATAAATTAAGGTAATGGGATAGAAACCCCATTAAAAGTTCTATCAGAACAAATTTATAGCGGGGGCTATGATGGGATTGTATCCAGTAGACAAAAGTCAAGACTTTATTAATGAAGGGATGACATTAATCACCGAGACTGATAGTGAGAAGTATCTAAAAGCGTCAGGAAAGGCATCCAGTAAGAAAAAGAAGGATGAACTATATCCAATGCCTGAAGACCGCCTAGAACGCCCTTGTGGAGGTGCTGGAGGATTTGATGATTATGTAGAGCGTTGGACCGAATGAATAAATAATTGCAGTCTATTGTTGTGTCTAAATGCCAACCTTTCAGACATTCAAAGATTTGAGTGTTACATTTAAGAAGCATCCTGTTTCTAATGATCTAGTAACAGTAAAAGATAAAGCTGCTATTGTTCAGGCAATAACAGTGTTGCTTCTTACTAGGAAAGGTGAGAGACCATTTCAGCCTCAGTTAGGTTGTGGGATACAGAATGCATTATTTGAACCATTAGATTATGGTACTGCAGGTATTATCAAATCTGAGATAAGGGATACATTAAATCGTTACGAACCAAGAATTAGTATTGATAATATTTTGTGTATACCTGATGATTTGAATAATGGATATGAAGTTGAGTTATTATATACTATTATTGGAAGAGATGATGCACCAATAGCAGTAGAATTCTTTCTAGAGCGTACACGATAATGCCATATACACAGGTTGCAAATTTAGATTTTGAAGATATTAAATTAGCTCTAAAAGAATATCTTAGGGCACAATCAGATTTTACTGATTATGATTTTGAAGGGTCAGCATTATCAGTATTAATTGACACATTAGCGTATAATACGTATTATACGGCATTTAACACCAATATGGTGGTAAATGAACTATTCATAGATTCTGCCACGTTAAGGGACAATGTGGTAGCAATTGCGAAGCAATTAGGGTATAGACCCAAAAGTATTACATCACCAACTGCTTATATTAACTTCACGATTGATTATAATACACCAACAACTGATAGGGAGTTAATATTAAGAAGAGGTACTGGATTTATTACTTCATTTGATAATAACATTTATCAGTACATTGCAACTGAAGATGTTACTGGTCAAGTTGTTAATGATCAAGCAGTATATTCAAATGTTCCATTAAGAGAGGGAACATTAATTACAAATACGTATACAATCAATACTGCATTAAGTACACAGAGATTTATTTTAGACAATCCAAATATTGACACTAATACCATCAGAGTAAATGTTTTTCCTACAGGAGGATCATTTAGTGAAGAATATTTAATTTCTGACAATATATTAGGTGTTGATGGACAATCAAAGATTTTCTTTCTTGATGAGATAGAAGATGATCGTTATGAGATATTATTTGGTGATGGAGTTATTGGTAAGAAGTTGGACAATAATTCTAGAATTGAAGTATCGTATATTACAACTAGTGGACCAGAATCAAATAGTGTAAAAACATTTGTATTTTCTGGTGTATTAGAGAATCCAGATGGTGTAACACCAAATTCTTATGAAGTAACAATTAATTCTACTATAGCAGCTGCTGGTGGTGAGGATAAAGAATCTACTGAGAAGATTAAATATAATGCACCAAAGACATATGGTACACAGAATCGTGCAGTAAATGCACAAGATTATAGTGCAATTGTAAGGAATGTTTATCCATCAATTAGTGATATTATTATTTTTGGTGGAGAGGATCAAGATCCACCAGAATATGGAAAAGTATTTCTTGTAATTAAACCAACAAATGCTGTATATTTAACATCAACTACAAAAGCAAATATTATTTCAGATTTGAGAAAATATACAATTGCATCAATTGAACCTGTAATCATTGATCCATCTGTATTGTATGTTGAGTTAACTAGTAAGATCTATTACAATAGTAATACAACAGATCAGACAGAAGCACAAATTAGAGATAAAGTTATTGGATCTGTACAAGATTATCTTGATGATTCTGATATTGAAAAGTTTAATGGTAAATTTAGATATAGTAAAATTGTAGGTGTTATTGATAATTCTGATCGTAGTATAAATTCTAACTTAACCTCTATTAAAATGAGGAAAGATTTTATTCCACAACTAAACACAAAGACATATTATGAGATATGTTTTCAGAATGCTTTTGAGACTGATTGTGATGATCCAGTTTTGACTAGTACAGGGTTTAGGGTTACTGAATATCCAAATTATGATGTTTATATTGAAGACCGAAATGGCAAAATTGTCCTATATAGACTAGACTCGTTAAATGGCGAAAAAGTAGTTCTTAACGAAGAACTTGGTGATATTGATTATCAAAAAGGCGAATTAAGAATGTATGATGTGACTATCATTAGAGGTAGTTTTTCTGATAATAGAATATCTGTAAGAATAAGCCCAGAATCTAATGATGTGAGGGCAGTACGAGAAGTTTATCTAGATGTTGATATTGCTAATTCAAGTTTTACAGCTTACAAAGAGTAATTAAATGACCGTAAAGACTAAAAGAATATCTACTCTTATTGAATCTCAATTACCAGAATTCATCTCAAGTGAATATGAGATGTTTAGTAAGTTTGTGCAAAAATATTATGAATCTCAGGAAGTACAAGGTGCTCCATTAGATGTAATTACCAATATCCAAAAGTATATGGATATTGATTATTATGAAAAGAATTTACTTAAGCAAAATGATGAATTAGCATTATCATTAACTTCAACAGATACATCTATTACTCTTGTAGATGGTTCTTCATTTCCAGAAAAGAATGGATACGTAAGAATTGGTGAAGAAATTATATTTTATGCTATTAGAAGTGGTAATGAACTCCTAGAATGTTCTAGAGGTGTTAGTGGTAATACAAAATTAGGAGATTTGTATAATGAATCAAATTTTGTAACTACTGTAGCTTCTACACATTCATTAGGAGAAAAAGTATATAACATCAGTAATTTATTTCTTTATGCATTTGTAAGAAATTTTGAGTCTCAATACTTAGGTTCTTTTCCTGAAAAGTATCTTAAGGAAGATGTAGACAAAAGAACTTTAATTAAAAACATTCAAAAGTTTTATAAAGCAAAAGGAACTGAAAGTTCAATTAAATTTGTTTTCAATTCTCTTATTGCAAAAGAAGAAGATAATGTTCCATCAACATATAATCCAAGAGATTATACGTTAAAGTCTTCAATATCAGATTGGGTTACATCATATTCATTAAAAGTAAAAGTTGTTTCTGGTAATGCATCTAGTCTTATTGGAAATAAAATTATACAAGATGATAAAAATTATCCTTATGCATCTGCTATTGTAGATGATGTAAGACCAATTGGTGGTGCTGATGGCGAACAAATTTACGAAGTAATTTTAAATCCACAATCAGTAAATGGAGAATTTAGAATTTCTTCAAGAACTGAGCTAGAAGAAGAAATTTCAACTAGTTTGACTGCAGGAGATAGAGTTACTGTACAATCAACTGTTGGATGGAAAAAAGAAGGATCATTTATTGTTGGTAACGAAACATTTACATTTAAAGAAAAAAATGTAAAACAATTTTATGTAGATACCAGATCATCTTCAGTAACACATAATGTTGGTGATGCTGTATATGATTTTTCTCCTGTAAAGTATAATAATGTTGTGCTAATGGTATTTGGCACGTTATATGATTTAAAACCATCAATTTCTTTACCATATGCAGCAAAGGGTGATAGTGTTCAAATAACAAATTCTGGATTTAATACCAGAGATAGAGTTATTTTTAATGCCAGTGATGAAACAATTAGGTGGTATTTAAATGATTTAAATACTGCCCCTTCTTCTTCGTCCAATTTGAGTCTACAAACTCAAATAGAAGATTTTATTGCTGATGTTTCTGCTATCTATGAAGATGAACAGTTTTACTACATTTGTTCATCTAGTTATCCATCTTATGATATTTTAAGTGTCACTGATAACGAAACTCTTCTTGATCCTAAAGTTTTAAGGATTATTAGAAAAAATCCAATACAGACTACTGAAATTTATGAAACTAGTAATAGAGACGTTGGTATTTTTGTAGATGGAACTCTGGCGTTTAGTCACAAAGATAGCGATCTTGTAAAATATGGTTATATAACAAAAACTAATATTACAGCAAAAGGATCTGGATATAAGAAATCTCCGTTTGTATTAATTAATAATCAACCTAACAAAGCTGTTTCTGTACTATCTGGAGAAACTGTAAATTCAATCTCTATCATTAATAATGAAATTTACACAGATGATCCTGAAGTAACTATTACATCTGGTAGAAATGCTACTGCAAAAGCAATTGTTACAAAGGGTGAAATTACTAGTATTGTTGTTGAAAATCCAGGAGAATATTATTCAAGTCCTCCAATTGTTAGAATTACAGATTCTAATGGAAAAGGAAATTTTGCTGAATATGAGTCTGTAGTATCAGAAGATGGTCAAGTTACAGAATTTATACAGATTAATAAAGGTAGATTGTATGGAAAGAACACAGTATCTGTAGATATTATAGCACAAGGATCTGGTTCTACAGCAACTGCTGAAATTAGAAAGTGGGTTAAGAACAGATATAAAAAACTTGAAAATTCTTTAGATGATGCAAATGGTTATGTATTTGATACATATAATCCATCAACTGGTAAACATTATGGCATAGTTGCAAATCCACTCAAACTGAGAGCGAAGATTGGGGATAACTTAAATAATCTATTACAAGAACCTGCAACTAAGGTTCACTCAAAAATTCTAGGATATGCTTTTGATGGCAATCCAATTTATGGACCATTTGGATATTCTGATCCAGGTGATCCTACATCATCTATTGCAAGAATGCAATCTGGATATACAATTAACACTTCAAGAGAAAATGGTCCATCTATTGCAACCTATCCATTAGGAACCTTTATTGATGACTATACATGGACAAAGAATATTACTACTGGTAAAACAAGACTTGATGAAAATAATGGAAGATATTGCGTAACACCAGAATATCCAGAAGGAACATATGCATATTTTATATCTACTAATAGTTTAAATAATCCAACCTTTCCATATATCCTTGGAGAAAATTTTTATTCTTTACCAGTATCTTCAAATTATAGTTCAGATATTTCACAAAACGATCTTCCTAGAAATAGTTTAAGATTAAATGTTAGTGGCATAGATTCAAACGGATATAATGCTGTTGCAACTATTCAATCTGTTAAAAAAGGATCTGTTACATCTGCTGTAGTAGAAGATTCTGTTGGCAATTTTTCTGTTGATAATGAATTAAATCTCAATAGTTTAGTACTAGTTGACGATTCAAATACTGGAGGACAAGGAGCTGCAGCATCTGTTAGCGAAATTTTTGGAAGAAATGTAGAGAGTGTAGAATCAGTAGAAGTAAAACCAACAAAAATATCTACAAGAAATTTTGTATATTTCTTTGATGGTGATATTATTACTCAAGATAATACTGGTGCCACGGGAGAAGTTGTAGGTGATTCTTTTAATGCAACAGAAATTGTTCTTAGATCGGTAACAAATACATTTAATTCTACTGACACTATTAGTTCAGATAAAACTATTATTAATGTAACAATAGATAAAGAATCGTCTTATGTAAAAGGTTCTGTATTAAGTTTGTATGATGGTGTTGATTCTACAATTGCTACTGGAGAAGTATTAGAATCTACTAATGATCAAAATATTGTAAAATTAAAAGTATTGACTGGATCTTTTATTGTAGATGATAGTTATTCTTTATTAAGTGATAATTTAATTGACACTTCTGGTTCTAAAATAATTGTTATTAGTTCACTAAGTAAAAACATTAACGTATTATCATCTTCTTCTAATATTGTTTTAGTAAAAACTGAAGATGCTCACAGACTATCAATTAATGATATTATTAATGTTGAGATTGATCCAGACGATTCTGTTACTGAAACAACTTATTATGTAAGAAAAAGAAAGTATCAAAAACTTAAATTAGCAAAACAAAATTATTTTTCTACTATTCAAGATACTGGTATTGGTAGAATTGATACATTAATTGGTGGGTTTGATTATGCATCATCAACTTTTGGTGGTGGAACTTTTACTGATGTTGAAGTTTTATTCTCAAATGTTGACAATGCAAGAAATAACCTTGGCCAAACTGTTGGTGACGTAGATACTGCTGTTATTGGAAGATCTGGTGGATCTGATAATGCTAGAGCTACAGTTACAATTGGTTATATTGTTAACGTTACATCATCAAATAGCGCAACAAATACAATTGTTGTAGATGATACGACCCATGTATTTCCTGGAATAAGAGTTCGCGGACAAAATATTTCTAATGATACATCTGTATTATCTGTTGATAGAGATACTAATACAATTACACTAACAAACAATCAAACTAATTTTCCAATAACAGGATCATTAACTACGGTTGTTTTTAATCCAGGAGTAGTTTCAACAGTAACTATAACTTCAAAAGGAACAAATTATAGAAAAGGAGATACAATTTCCTTTGCTGATAGTGATTTAGATAAAGGCAATTTCACAAATGCAAGAGACTATCTTGCAATTGTAGATCATGTAGGATTATCAACTACTAATAATATTCTTTCTTTAGTAAATGTAAGAGGATTATCTGAAAATGATCTATTAAAAATAGGTCAAGAAACTGTAAAAGTATTGTCAGTTGATATTACTAATAACAAAGTAGTTGTAGAAAGAGGTCAAAATAATACATTAATTACAGATCATTACAATGGCACTACATGCAAATTAATTGAATCTGAATATCGCTTTACTCCAGGAACACAATTGTTTGATCAAGATCCTGGAGATCCATTTGTTAAGTCATATGATAAAGATACACAAGTACTTACTTTATATTATGAATATGGAGAAACAAATATAAGAAATATTAATTTAAATACTTTGTTTACTGATCAAAGTTCTCCTGCCAAGACAGCATCAGTATCAGAATTAATTTCTTTATATAATAAATTTGAATACTCTAAGTCTAACACAAATTTTGAAATTCTAACAACATTAGACTTACAGAAAAATTATAGTTATAAATTTGATACTAGTCATCCGTCTATGGCAAATACTTTCTTGGAATTTTCTCCAAGTATCAACAGAAACATTATTGCTGTAGATAGTTTTAGGTCAAACTTTGCTCCTGGAGCAAATGGATCTTATATTACTTTAAAACCAGGACAAACGTTTAGTTATTTTTATGGATCAACTCCTATTGGAAATGCTATTGATGGAAATGCTCTAGTAAAAGATGAATCTCTAGTTGAATACACAAGATACTATTTCTTTGATAAAAATAATGATGTTGATGTTTCTGATAGTTATTTTAACATAATTAATGATCCTTTACAAGGTCGTAAGAAGATTGTTTTCACAACAGAAAATTCTTTTGTTTATGATTATACAACAACTCCACAATATGATGGATCAGGAACAATTAAATACTCTACAACTAATAGATTTGCTGTAGGTAGAATTAAATCTGTAAAAATAGATAGTCCTGGAGATGGTTATGAAAATGTACCATCTATTTTTGGTGTAGCTCCAAGTAGAGAATTAGAAGCTACTGTTGATGTTCAATACAATCCAGTATCAAAAAATATAACTGGTCTTACTCTTCTTCAAAAAGGTAAAAACTATGTTAATCCAAAAGCAGTTGTAATTGGCGATGGTTCTGGAGCTATAATAGATGTCTTTGTTAAGGATGGTGAAATTGTATCTGTATTCTTAAAAAATGGCGGAAGATATAATAGTGCGCCATCAATAAAAATTGTAGAGACTTCAGTAAAAATATATTTCCAATCAGATAATATTGGCGTTCCAGAAAGTGTAAAAATAGAAAATAGTGGATTCTTATATCATACTGATGATACTTTATCCAGAAAGTATTTGTCAACTACTGCATTAACTCTTTTTAATGTTGACGAAGATGCATTTACAGAGGGAGAAAAAGTTGTATCTGAAAGTAATGGCGTAGTCTATGCTACTGGTATAGTAGCAAAAAATGGATGGAAAAAAGGAAGTAATATTATAAGACTACGTAATGTTACTGGAAGTTTTATTAAAGGTCTTTCAGTCCAGAGTGAATTTAGAAAAAAACCTGCAGAGATTATTGATATTTTTACATCAGAGTTTTCTCCAAATGTAAAGACATATTATGATAACATTGGATACTATAAATCTGATAAGGGTAAAATTGGTTCTAATTCTCAAAAAATAACAGATTCTTATTTCTATCAAGATTTTTCATATGTAATTAAATCAAAAACACCTATTAGTGTTTGGAGAAATTTAATTAAAGAAACTACTCACCCAGCTGGATTCCAGTTATTTGGAGAATTAGTTATAGAATCTTTTGGAAAAAATGATGTAAAGAGTGCTAATTTAAAGAACTTTAGTATTATAAACCTTGCCCCAAAACAGGTATCAAATCTTTCTACTAGCAAGTTTATAAAGCAGTCAATTGTTAATTATAATCATGTTAATGAAGAAAGAGGATTAGGTTCTGTCTCAGTTGATTCTCAAAACAATACAGAAACATATGCTACTGAAATAAGTATATCTCCAGCATTTGATGGTGTTACAAAAACTTTTACAATTCAAGATAAAAACACTAACAATCCATTAACACCATATAATGAAGAAGAACTTTTAATTACTTTAGATGGAGTTGTTCAGGAACCAAAAGTAGCATATACAGTTTCTGGAACAAACATTACTTTTGCAGATGCTCCTCTTGGAGAAAGAACAGCAGAAGGTCAAAATGTTCCTCCTCAAACTTTTTATGGAAGAGCATTTAAATTTAAGATTGATACTTTAAATGAAGAGTATTTAAGGAAAGTAAGAAATTTCTTCCAGAGAAATGGTAGATGGTTAGATGCAGCAAATCAAATAAAATTCAATAGACAATTTATTGTTGAAGAATCTATTGGATATGTCACCGAAAAATATCCAAACATTGCATGGAACCAGTTTAGAGAAAAGTGTTCTAGAGATATTGGATATTTTATAGATGCTATAGAACATGACATTAGATTTGGAGGAAACTTTAAGAGCATTTCAGCAGCTGAATCTTATTATAGCAATAATGCAGTAGATCATATTACAGATCAGATTACAGAATCTTTAGATGCTTTTAAATATGCAGCAAAACTATGCGCAGCAGCAATAAGAAATTGGGATTATACTGTTACAAACGCAGTAATTGCTCCAAATAATGAAACTGATATTATTCAAGTTGATTCTACATTTGGTATTGTTATTGGAATGAATATCAGTAGTGGTTCTCAATATGCTGAAGGAACTACAGTAACTGAAATTGTTAATGATACTCAAGTAAGAGTTTCAAATAATTCTTTTATTTCTAATATTGCAAGTTCTCTAGATGTTCAACCAGGACAAACTGTAATTATTTTACTAAATGAAGTTTATGCAGGTGTACAAGTACAAGATACAGGAATTATAGAAGTTGGTGATGTTAACGTTGCACAGGTTGGAGCGGCTACTTTAACATCAGTAACATCTTTCTTTACTATTCCACAAGTAACATTTTCTTTAAGTAAAATAAACAATGGAACGTTTTATGATGCGTCTAACTTAATTGAGAAAAATAAATTATACATTCAAGAAGAAACTCTTGGATATATTAAAGCACAATATCCATTATTAGTCATACCAGACGAAACAAAATGTAAGAGAGATACTGGTTATCTAGTGGATGCTGTTGTTTATTCTTTAAGATATGGCGGAACTGAAAAAATAATTGAATTTGCAAAATCTTATTATAATGGCAACACTTTAAAATTTATTAATAATGAACTCACAGAATCTGTTGAAGCATTTGAATATGCAGTATCATTAATGGTTTTAGCAATGAGAACCTTATTGCCAAATGGAACTTATACTTCAGAACTACCTTTTACAGGTCAAAATATTTTATCAGATCCAGAACCATTCTTAGCATCATGTATTGAAGTAGAATCTTCATTAGATTCTTATTCAAATATTGTAAAGACATTACTTCTTAATGGCATTGGTTTAGTTCAACCAGAACCAGAAAATAGTCAGAGATCTGGAAATTGGACAAATAGAAAGACATATTCTAATTATGATATCATTGCAGATTCTAAATTAATATCATATCCAGATTATAATGATTCTATTGGATCAAAAGAATGTGATGACGTAGTAGATTCTATTTCGTCTCTTTACGGCGGATTGGAATCTGTATTATTAAATGGTGTAAATTCTGTAATTAAAACAAATGCAGATTATATTGATGGCGAAACAAAGGAATTTGAATTATATTATGAAGACTCTTCTATAGTTAAAACAGACGAAAATGAAAATCTTCTTGTATTCTTAAATGGAGTTTTGCAATTGCCAAAATCTTACAACATTGTAAGATCTAGTGATGAAAATGAACCAGATATTATATCTTTCACAGAAGCACCGAAATGGGAACAAAATTTAAATTCTATAACTACACAAGAACCAATAGCTATTGACAAAACCTTTATTACTAGAGTTGGTAGTTATGAATCTTTAACAATAGATAACGAAAGAGTATCTATTAAAAAAACTGGACCATTTTTAATCTTTGATAGTAAAACAAACATTCCAAGAAAAATTGATGATACTAGATATGCGTATGTTTTTGTAGATGGCGTTTTACAAAATGCATCAAAATCTTATATAATCAGTGGTGCCACTATTACATTTAAAAAACCACTTTCATATCACATACTTGATGACGGAACTCAAATTTCTCCAAGGGTTGATATCTTATTATTCTATGGTAGAGATATTGAGAAAAAATTAACTTTCTATGATTTTGAGCCAGAAACTTATTATAATAAAGTCAATTTTAGCATTACAGATTCTAGTGTAGGTGCAACAGAGTATAATAAAATTATACAATATTTCCAATTATTTGCACCATCAAATTATAATCTTTCTAAAGTTGTAAATGGCACTACATTGCTTGAATTAAATACAACTACTGGAGAATTGAATATAATTGGTAATATCAAAAAAGTATTTTTTGATCAAAATTTAAATAGGGTAGATTTTATTCTTGCTAGTAATAATATTATGGTTGGCAATGAGTTTGGAATATTAGATCCAAATGGAACTCATATTTTATCATATGATGGTTCATTAAGCAATCCTAATAATGTAAGTTATCAATTAAGCAATGAAGTAACTGTAGATTTTACTTATGATTTAGATGCAGAGACAGGACTAAGAAGACTTCCAAGAAATGCTTCTCCATTTGCATATGATACTACACATGCAAAAAAAGAATGGGATTTAAAACCATCATTGATTCCGAACTTAAAAGAAGGTGATAAGATTAAAATTGATGGAGAATCTGACTTTAGAGAAATAACTTCAATACCTGATACTGTATTCTCAAAAGATTTTAGACCTGGAACTATTGTACATAATGAAATATATGCAAAAGTATCAGCAACTAATTATAACGGATTTACAAAAGGAATTGGTTTAGGCATAGTTGCTGAACTATCAAATGGGTCAGTTTCTAATTTAGTCTGGAATAAAAGAGATTACAATCTATATACTGAATTTGGAATAGTTGATAAATCAACTGTTTATGGATACATGTATCCACCAGAAATTGAATTTATTCCTGTTGATAATAATGGCGGTGGAGCTAAAGCAGAAGCCATAGTATTAAATGGCATGGTAGTTGATATCGTGTTAACAAATCCTGGATCTGGATATACACAACCACCAAAAGTAGTAATTTCTCGTGGATATTTTAGAGATAAAGATCATAGAAAGATTGATTATTATATTAGTTTCTCTAAAATTCCTGAAGAAACAAATGTAAAATCAAGTAATTTTGTTATATCAACAATTACAGCAATAGTTGGTGGATACCAACCAGATGGAGTTGTATTATATGCTTCTGTTTCTTCACCCGCAGAACTCAATAATGAATTTGTAGGTATTAATCAAATAACTATTGAAAATGAGTTAGATGTTTCTGTTTCTCATGAAATTGTAAGTAAGATTGATGTTTCTGCAAAAGAAATATCAATGTCTTCAACTACTTTCAGCACTGCTGTTAATATTGTTGAAGTTGATGCAAAACTTGTTGAAGTTTCTATTGATAAAACAATTATAAACTTTACAAGATTGCTTGGATCTATTGATAAAGCATTTAATGAATATCCAGATTTTTATAATCAAGATATATTAGGAAATAGTTTACGAACTTTTGAAGGATTTAAATTTGTTGAAACTGGATACTCAGATGTTTCTTTACTAACAATTGAAGATTATTCAAATCTATATCCAGATTTGACAATTGGAGATTTTGATGAACCTGGAACTGTTCGTGTAAATACTACACTTGATCTTAGATTTAATTCTGCTTATCCATCAATACAAAATTTTGCATCATATCTAGATATTGCAGTAAATGCAACTGATAATACAATATACGTTCCAGACACTAGTAGATTTGCAGCATCAGGAAAACTTTTACTTGGCGATGAAATAATTGAATATACATCTAAATTAACAGATCGTTTTATTGGAGTTACTAGAGGTGTAGACGGAACTACAGCAAAACCACATGATGCTGGAGATTTAATCAGAACCTTTTAATGCTTAATTGTATAAATATATCAGAAATTGTAGAAGAGATTTTTTAAATGCCTGCCATCATCTCAGAAAAGTTTAGAATTTTTAATGCGAAGCAGTTTATAGAGTCTTTTACTGAAGGCAGTGGAGAGTCTGATACCGCTAGAACTAGAATGTATTTCTTTGTAGGTCGTCCTCAAAGATGGGACGCATATCTAGAAATTTACAGTCAAAATGCTACAGCATTTAATGTTGGAGACGAAGTTTTCGTCGGTGCTAACTACGGATCTTCAACTTTTAGAGCAAAAGTAAGACAAGTTTTTGAAGAAAGTCTTCTTCTCTATGATGTAAATGGTGCGGCAGGAATCTCTAGCACACCAAGTGTTGGTTCAACTTTACTTGGTTACTCGGGCGGAGTTAACACTGGTGCTCAAGCTGTAACAGGAGTTTACAGATATGCTACCGATGAAATTCCACCTCAACCACTAGATAACCAGACAGAAAAATATGCTGTCTATGACGACCTAATTTCTGCAAAAAGAATTTCATCTGATTATGTTAGAACTGTAGTAACTAGATACAATTGGATTGCAGGCACAATCTATGATATGTGGAAACCAGACTACTCAGGTGTTTCTACTGGAAGAACTGGTAAGACAGCGGCAAATGGAGCTCCATCAATTTCTTCTGCAAAATATTATGTAATGAATTCTTCTTATCAAGTTTGGTCTTGTGTTCAAAACTCAAATGGATCACAATCAACTGAAGAACCTTCTATTACTCCATCTGTAGGAACCTATGATTCTGGAACAGGATTGTTCAGAGAATCTACTGGTACATATGTTTGGAAATACATGTATACTATTCCAACAGATGATGTTATGAGATTCCTCACAACTGATTTTATGCCAATTGTGTTGCCAACAGAAGCAACTAGAGCAAATGTTTTAGCAACACAAGTTGTTGATGGAGCAATTGATGCATATGTAATTGAAGATGAAGGAACTGGATTGACTAATGGAACTTATTATGCTCCAGTTGTTGGTGATGGATCTGGTGCTATTGCAGTAATTACTGTTAGTGGCAATGTTATTACTTCTGTAGAAACATATTCAACTAATAGAGGTTCTGGTTATACATACGGATCTGTTACATTTGCTACTGGTACAGGGTCTGGTGCAACTGCCAATGGACTATTTGGCAACCCTACTTTGACCACACCAGCAAATCCAGGTGGTCAAGCAAATATTGAAGTTGTAATTCCACCTCAGGGAGGATACGGTGCTGATATGGAGTTAGAATTGAATGGAAAGAGAGTTCTAACAAACATTCGTTTGGCATCAAATGAAGGAAGTGGAGATTTCCCTGTTGATAATGATTTCCGTAGAATTGGTATTATTCAAGACCCAACCTCAAATGGATCTCTTGCAATTGCAGACACCTTGAATGGATTGACTGCATTAAAGATTACAGGAGCTGGTGCTGATTATATTGTAGATGAAGTTGTAACTCAAGATTTGGGTGGTGGACTAACTGCAAAAGGAACAGTTGTTTCTTGGGAACCAGATACTGTAGGTTCTTTCAATGGTGTACTAAAAATATTCCAATCTACAGAATATCACAAAGATAATGGTGTTGTAAGAGCATTTGATTCTTCACTTGCCGCAACTGTTGATGGAACTAATTCTGTTACTGCAGGAACTATTGATAACACTTATAATGCTGCATCTGGTCCAAGTTTGTTCGGAACATTTACTAATGGCATTTCGCTTCCTGAAATTGACAATAATAGCGGAGATGTCATATACATAGAGAATAGAAGACTAATCACGAGAGCTCCTGATCAGATTGAAGATATCAAACTAGTTATAGAGTTCTGATTAAGTCTGTTTATTAATAACAAAAGTAGATAGACTCGTAAAATGCCACAGAAGACTAACCTCAATGTAGATCCCTACTTTGATGATTTTGATCCATCCAAGAACTTTTACAGAGTTCTTTTTAGACCTGGATATTCTATCCAAAGTAGGGAACTTACTACTTTGCAGTCTATTTTGCAAAATCAAATTGAAAGTTATGGCAAGTTCCAGTTTAAACAAGGAGAACTTGTTGTACCTGGAGAAGTTGGTTTAAACAATAATTTAGATTATGTAAAATTATCTTCTGTATCAGAAGTTGCAGTTAATGTTGATGGCGAAATTGTTTATCGTAAGTATGATATAAAACAACTAGTAGGTGAAAAATTACAAGGTATTACATCTGGAGTTATAGCTACTGTTATTGAGACAGATTATGCTACAGAATCAGAAGCGGATACAATTTACGTAAAGTATACCACAAGTGGCGATGCTGCTACTGAGAGGACCTTCAGGCAGGGTGAAACACTTGAAGTAGTAAATGGTATCAATACTCCTCTATTGATCGTTGGAACCGATGGTAGCGTCCTCCCAACTAGCATATCTATTGTAGATCCAGATACTGGAGAAGTATCTAATGAACTAAGTCCTGCAATGGGTCATTCTTCAGCTGTAAAAGTTGAAGAAGGTATCTATTTTGTTAATGGGTTCTTTGTTCGCAATGATGAAGAACTACTTATTATAAACAAGTATTATAACAGACCTTCAGCAAAAGTAGGATTCAAAATTTCAGAATCTTTGATTTTTGCTGAGGAAGATAGTTCTTTATATGATAATGCAAGAGGTTATTCAAACTTTGCATCTCCTGGAGCAAGTAGATTAAAAATATCTCTTTCTCTAGAAAAGTATGACTACTCTCAAATTACAGATAAAAACTTTATTCAGATACTAAAAGTAAAATCTGGTATTATTGAAAAGCAGATTAAGAAAGCAGATTATACATTAATTGAAGATACGTTAGCAAAAAGAACTTATGACGAATCTGGTGATTATGTAGTAGATAATTTTTCTGTAAATATTAGAGAATTTTATCAGAATGATACCAATAATGGAGTTTATGATTTAAATTCTGATAACACTGTTAATGGTATCTCTCTAGAAGAAGCAAAGAAAAAAATGATTGCTTCTATTGGACCAGGAAAAGCATATGTAAAAGGTTATGAAATTGTTAATAAAGACACAAAGTTTTTAGAGATTGATAAAGCAAGGGATAGTCTTGATAGAGATAATATTACATTAAAGGGAAGGGGAGTATCTGACTTTAAAATTACAAACACATATGGATCTATTCCTTTAAATACAGATGGATCTGAATTGACTTCATATCCAGATGTATACTTATACTCCACGTTTAATGACGGTAGTATTGGACTCAATGGAGCTTCAAATGATTACAAAACTACTGTTTCTAGAAGAGGAGAACAATATTCTTACATTTCAGATACTTCAACATTTTCAAATGAAGACATTGGAATTAAAACAATTTATTTGGAGTTAAGTTTAGATTCTCCAATTAATTTTGGTGACGTAGCTTCATCTAGCGATTTTAGAACTTTAATTGGAGATCTTTGGTTTAAAAGATCAGAAACTGAAGTTTCTTCGGTAAAGTCTATTGCATACTCTCTTGTAAAGAGACCAGAAATTGATGGGTCTGGTCAAACAGATTACATGGAGTTAACAGTTTATGGAAATAAGAATGATTTGAATATATTCTTTAAAGAATATAATGAAAGCGTATCAGTAAAACAAACATTCCTTTATAGATCAAAAGAAGATGCTGAAGCAAGTTCTAATGGATTTGCTGTAATTAGAGACTATAATGAAATAATTACACCTTTGGTTGGAATTTCAAAACCAAAGAATTTTTACTTCAAAGATTTTCCTGTAGGATTTAATTCAAACGTTGATAAAATTATTTCTAAAGGTATCAATGGATATGATGGCACTTTTTCTTATAGTTACTTCAATCCAATATTCTTTACAAAAATAACATTAGATGATGAGGTTGCATCAAATACATTCCTCCCTGGAAAATATATTATAGGATCAAAGAGTGGTGCCTATGGCGTCATTGAAGGGACTTCTGGGGGAGCATTTTCTTTTGGAAATCAGTTATTCGTAAAAACTTTATCTGGCAATTTTCTTCCAGGTGAAACAATTTCCGATGAAGATAATAACGTAAGAAGAATCGCAATTGAGAATACAATCTCTCATTTTATTGTTACGAGAAAACAATCTGGATATCCTGCAGGAAACACTACAATTTCTTTAAATGGTGTTGAATACGACAACTCTAAAATATCATTAGGGATTTCTGGAGACCAAACTTTGTATAAAGTTGTAATTGCAGATAGAAATGCAACTTTGCAAACTTATGCAACTCCACCTACAGTAAAAGCTTTAGTTAGTGGATCTACAGCATCCCCAGATCCTGAAGCAACAATTGTTGCCGTATTGTTTAAAAATACAGTACTTAACTATTCTCCAAATAATATAAAATCTTTATACTCTGTATTTGGATCTGGTAATACGAATAAGTTTAGTGCTGATATTGATTTGAATAGAGAAAAATATTCTAATGTTACACAAGTAACTTCATTTACTTTCTCTGGAACAAAGGGTTATAAGTATCTAGAATCAAATGGTTTTGGTGATGATGCATCAAAATATTTGCAACAAGGTGATCTAATTCAATTTACAGATTCTAGTGGAAATGTTAATAAGTCTATTGTACAGTATACAACTAGTCCAGAAGGAACTATAAAGACGAGAATATATTTAGATTCTGTTTTACAAGAAAATGTATTAAATTCATCTGTTGTTTCTGTAAGACCAAAACAATCAAATACAACGTCATCAACTTTATTATTCCCAACAGGTAGTAAGCAGACAAAATCTTTAGTAAAAGATGTATCCGATTCTAAATTTAAATATTATTTTAGAAGAGATTTTGTTGTTGAAGCTACTTCTTCTGGAGGTAATTTAACTTTTGCTGCCCAATTACCATTTGGAACACAGAGATTTGTAAAATACGAAAAAGAGAATTATATCATTACTGTTCTAGATAAAGGATCTTCTACTGAAGCAGAAAATGGAGATATTCTTTATATTGATGAAAGTTATGTAAATATCTCTACTTCTACAGATTCTACAAGTGGTCTCACTTCTGGAAGTGTTACTATCAATCTCCCCAGTAATTTCTTTGGAGAAAATCTTTCAGCACCTTTCCCTACATTAAAACTAACAGCAACATTAGAAGTTTCAAAGGCAAAACCAAGATTGAAAACTTCGGTTATTAATAAGAGAATTGTTATTTCATCTAGTGGAGATAGAGTAATTCCACTTAGAGGATATGATTATGACACACAAGATACCGAATCATTTAGCTACTCTGATGCATACAAGTTAAGATATGTTTATGTTGGCGGAGCAAATCCACCTGTGGTTGATCTAAGTGGAAATTTGATTAGTGGCGAAGACGTAACAAATAGATTTACATTTGATAATGGTCAAAGAGATACTTTTTATGATATTTCAAGAATTGTATTGAAACCTGGATTTGA
>Ga0181591_10001080_pt1 | contig 23021 bp, 33 predicted proteins | sample 071ome_33_FD_133757 | JGI IMG/M metagenome (GOLD analysis project Ga0181591, IMG submission 133757) | Coastal salt marsh microbial communities from the Groves Creek Marsh, Skidaway Island, Georgia - 071412AT metaG (megahit assembly) | ecosystem: Environmental > Aquatic > Marine > Intertidal...
GTTTCCAGTTGAATGCTACGAGGCTGTGGGCCCGTTGTCCGACAAGTGTCATAACTATGTCGTATCTTTCTTGATGTACAAACTGAACAACACCGTCTTCATCATACACAGCACCTGTTACAAGCTGTAGTAGTTTCTTAACACGAGCTGCTGCATGCACAGCGTTGACTGTACCTGACTTGGTGTACAAGACAGACTCATCTGCCAGCGTTTTGTATTGTTTTTGTACGTTAGGAGTCAGCTTAGTGTTGACGGTACGTACAATGTTATCTGGTAGATCCATGCAATCAGACAGAGCAAACCGTATGGATATGTCAGATAGCTTGTTAGCTACAGCTTCCTCTATGCCAGGCTTATCAATCCACTCATTGGCAAAGCCATTGAACTTTGGTGTACAAGCTTGGTGTCTGAATGCATAGAATCTAGAGCCCAGACGTTCCCCGCCATCGACGAGGAAGACTGGATGCCAGATATCTAGAATAGTATTACTATTAGGAGTACCAGACATGGCAATCCTATTAGTAAAATATGAGATAATTTTGTTGAGATTTTTACTGCGTTTGGCTTCCCTATTTTTAAAAGCGGTAAACTCGTCAATAACGATTGTATCGAACTGCTTACAATATTGTGGATTTTTTTGTAAGAAATTGACAGCTTCAAAATTAGTGATGACCATTTCGTTTGTATCATCTTCAAATATTTTTGCACGATTTTTTGCATAAGCTACTCCATATTTTATTTGAGGTTGGAACTTACTTATGTCCTCCCCCCACGCTGCTTCCAATATTGAAAGTGGCGCCAAGACTAATGTCCTGCCTCCAAGTATAGCATGGGCGTCTAACACTGCACGTGTTTTACCAGTGCCTGGGTCTGACGTAATCAGACAACACTTAGTATCTACTATAAAATCTGTTGTTGTTTTTTGATGCGCGTAAGGCGCAGGGATATTATTATTTATCATCTATACTCCACCATTGCGTTCGGTGTTATTTGGGTGAACGCTTATGTAATGTTAATTATACTTAACTTATGCCCCATTCACAATGGGGTTCTGAACCTTTGCCAAAGGAACACCACCTACAGTTATAAGTACTGGGATTAGGTGGAAATTTAGTAGCAGTAGTCATAGCTACAGCTCGCTCATGTAGCTTTGGCATAAACACCATAGCTTCATCTCGCGTGTAGGTTTGCTCCATCGTAGTACCATGATCTAAATACCACATTTCTGTGTTAAGTATTTCTAAATCAGGATACATGAAGAACGTGCCGATAGCATAGATGAGCGCTTGTTGGCTGTGCGCGATTTCATTGCCCATCTGTTTACCAGTCTTATAATCTATGACACGAGCTGATGTTTCGGATTCGTGTACTAAAGCATCTAGTTTGATCCGTGCCCAAGTGTCAGGAGAAATCCAACCTGTCGGTTCCCACTTTTGGGTAAACCCCCATTCTCCTTCAGTTTCGACTTTTCCATCTGCAAAAAGTTGTTTTAGCTCTTCAAAATTTTGAGAAAATTTTCTGAGTGCTTCTGGTAATTCGCCTAGCTCGGAACGTACAAACTGTTCTGCTTGATCATGAATCCGAGTCCCACGCTCCGCTGCAGGACCAAAGTCTTCTTGTACTCGTTTGACTTTAGATATATAAGTTCTATATGCGCAAGACTCGAAGGTTTTTAAGGCCGAGTACGACCATGCTGGTACTAGACCTAGTTCTAAATCCTCCGTGACCTCAACTGTTGAAATTAGGTCTGGACGTTTGGGTGATGTTAGATTCTCCATTTTCTAATAAATTCAAATCCCTTTCGTCGAAATGTTCTTTTATTAACTGTTCTCGAACATTATTATCTATTTTCCATGTCAATACAACCCCGCGTGGTATGCCAGCTGTACGATCTTTACTAATACGTTTACGTGCTGTTTTAATATTTAGTCGTGACATAGCTTTAGAAAAGTCTCTTTGTGACATGGTGTTGCGACTGTCTGTTAATGTATCGTACACAACTTTAAAATGAGCTAATGGTATTATTGTTTCATTACCAAGACTAGCTATCCATTCTTTTACGTATCTTTGTGATGTGCTTACGCCACCAGCATCAAAGGTGTTTGTAAGTGGTATATCTAACACATCTGTAAAGTACTCCAGGTTGCGTGTACGAATTGCATTTGCAAATTCTTCAAGAATAGACATAGATACTTCTTTCATTTCTTTCTTCGCGTCATTCTCCAGAGCTGTGTGGGCCATACGTACGTCAACTTTAAATTTATTTAACACGCCTGCAAGAATATATAACTCGGGTTCTAGTGCATCTAAGTTTTGTAATAACTCTGGAAAAGCTTGTTCTATTTTTTCTTCTTGTCGTGGTGCTACGTTATATCTTCTGTCGCTGTCTTCAATCTTGACTGCGTCTGCTCTGTTTGTAAGAAAGATAAAGTTCGTGAAAGACGGCAGCTCGATCTGGTTTGTACGCATTGCTCTAATTGTAAGATTAGGTTCTGTAATTTGATGTTTTAGTTTGTCGGCCATTTTACCGACAGATCCTGAGTCAGCCATACGAAACTCATCAACTACTAAAAACAATGCAGTACGCATATATAAGTTAAATTGTTCTTCTATATTTTCTAAAGCTCTCATTGGTGTTTGCATTTCACCAAACAGTGGTTTTAATATTTTGTGTACAAACAGACCTTTACCAGTGCCCGGTATGCCCGTAAATATCCATGCAGTCATTGTTTTCTTTCTGTATTGATATATGTAAGCTAACCAATTCATAAAGTGTTCAAACTCAGGTTTGCCATTACCGAGTGCATGCATCATAAGTTTGTAAAAATTAGGTGCAATTTTTTGGATCTGGATGGCTTCACCGTACGATAATTCTTTTACGTTTTCTTCGCTACGCAGCATGTATGGCGTACGTCTAAATAAATTTACTGAGTATGGAACGGTCTCCAGGTCAATACCTTTGTCACTGCTAGGATCGAATACGACACGAGCATCAGGAACAAAGTCCATGGTAGGGCGACCATGAGACTTAAGGAAATCATTAATAGAGCTTTTGCCCGTTGGTGTAAGGGGATATTCGTCGTCAAATTGTTGTTTTGTTTCATCATACACTCCGTTGTAATAGGTATCTGTGAAAAAATCACGTAATACAATTGGTTTCTTTTTAGTTTCGTTATCTATCTTATCTGCAAATATCTCAAAGATACTACGATAGAAATCTGGGTCTGCTTTTTCTATTTCCCATACAGGTTCACCTTTAAAGTTGTACATGTAATGTGGGTTAGTTAATAAAAAGTAATAACCTCCGCTGTCACCATTGTTTACATTACAGTTAACAAAAGGTTCGGACACGCGTGTGATTTGGATGGTCATTTTGTCTGGGTTTTGCAATACTTCGTGTGCTTCTCCAGCAACATTGACCGTAGTTACTTTACCGACTCTTTTTGGAAGGTTGTTTTTCTTCCTTAAATTGTCTTTAATCTGCAAACCTAGGGTGTGGACCTTTTCAGGATTGACACCTATTAAAGACGAGGAGATTTCAAGAACAGGCGAACCACGGTCAACCTTGATGAACCTACCTTTAGGGTAGGGATCTTCTACATTGTTGAACTTAGGAGTCGCAATGTAGATTAACTTGCTGTTGTCAGCCACAGATGGGTCTAGTATGTACGAAAGACTTTGACCGTTAGCTGATAACTTAATTTGTTCTGCAAGAAACTCTGTTTTGTAATTAACCATACGAATAAAATCTTTTAGAGTTTTTGGATGAACGGGCATATCTAATAGAAAGAAAAGATGTAATGACACGGTATCTTTCTTAAAGCCTAAAGACGCACTAGCCTGAGCAATATAGCTTACATTATGAAAAACCTCTGGAAGTTGTAAGACTATTTTGTCGGCCAGTGCTTGAAGATCTCCTGGATTAGATGTATGTAAACCGTCTACATCCAGCACCAGTAGCTGCGTAGTTTTTGCACGTTCGGACATGAAGGCTCGAGGTTCGTTGTCCAGTGTTCGTTTTAACGAACCTTTGTGTAAACACGCACCTTTGTCAGCTTGTTTTATTAGTAATGTATATAATTTGTTTAGTCCTTTTTTATCTACGGATATATCAAAATGTTCTGAACTAAAGTCTTTGACTAGTGGATATGGCTTGATGCCGTCTTCTGATATTTCTTTGGACAGGGGTTTTTTAGCGTTTAAAAACACAACTTCCATAATTAAATCTCCTTATCTAAGTATACTTCCTCTCTATCTATCCGTACAGATTTGTCTGCTTGGAACCCTAGTTTGCATTGGGTTGGTGATATATTAGTTACCGTTACAGTACAAATTACTCTTCCATTCTGTTGTACGACAACTTTGTCACCTTTTTTTCGAGTCAGTATTAAGTTTTTATTTGTCATATACTTGGCTTACGCCTCCCTCAGCGTCGAGTGGTAAATCTTGACACCACTCTGGGGCTGTACGCATGATTTCTATAATTTTATCCATTGTAGCATCAGCATTGTATTCTGAGCCAATAGCAATTATTTCATCATGTACCTGTAAGACAATGTCTACTTCAGGCAATGCCTGTATCTCTAGCATTTGATCGGTGATGACCAACCTAGCTAGCGCTTGTACGACGTTTTCTGTTACGCGAGGGCCGTGTGTACGAATCATTTCGCGTTCAGTGTTGTATAAAAATTGACCAGCTTGGTAACGTAAGTTTGGATAACTTAGTCGCATGCCATTTGGTAGTTCGAGTGCGTGTCGTTGGATCGTAAGGGGCCCGTACTTTAGTCCGATACCACGTGGATTAATCATCTGAAAGAGGGAATCTTTCATACCTGACCAGAGCCTTGGTATGTTTGGATACATGCCACGATACTGCATAACAATAGCTTGAGCTGTAGCATCTCCTACGTCCACGGATGGGGAGCCAGTCTTTAGCGTTGCTTGGAACTTGTCGGCTCCCATACCGTACCCGAGACCGAGAATAGCTGTTTTACCTACGTATCTTTCTAACTTGTCAGCTTTTGTAATCGTGCGCCCATATATCTGTGAAGCAAACTCACAGTACACATCGCGACCTGTAGCAAAAGCCTGAACTAAGTCATGTTCTTTAGCTAGCCAGGCGAGCATACGTGCTTCGATGTTAGACAGATCAGCTATGTACAGTTTTTGTCCTTCGGGGGCCATCAGTGCCGTACGTAACTTTGAACCCCGGGGGAGGTTTTGTAAGTTAATTTTATCTGAGCCACCAAATCTGCCTGTGTGTGCGGCATAATAACGCAGCGGAATACTGAAGGTACCGTCAGGGTTGCACGAGTCAATAAAACGTTGTGCTCTAGTTTCTTCGATACGAGACTTTACCATTTCCCTAGCATCCCATATGTTTTTATGTTCTGGATACATGTTACACATTTGTATGTAAGCGCTGTCGTTTTTACCGAACGCAGGTATTTGTTTGCCAGTAGTTGGGCTTTTCTTTGTAGGCACAGTTATACCTAGTGATTCTAAATGGTCCTTGAACTTTACTTGTGATGCCAGTACTTCTCGTGTAACGCCTGAGTCCTGGATCGCTTGTTCTGTGCGTGTTGTTATGTCATCTTTGTAGGCTATTAGTGATCCGCGGTCCAGCATAAGCTTTGGCTCTACAAACATACGTACAGTCAGATCTATAATCTGAAGTTCTTTGTCTGGATAACCAGCGCTGTAGCTTTTAAATAGTTCGTACGTCAAGTCGACGTCCTGGATACAATAACCACCGATCTGTGCATCGAGCTCTGGGTCCAGATCACGTACGCCTTTAGCATTTACAAGTTCTTCGCCTTTACGTTTTGTTTCGTCGTTTGGAAACTCTCGTTTGCATGCATTAGCAAGGCTTGCGGACATGTTCGGATAGAGGCCACGGGACATGGCCGCAGTATCATAATAAAAAGCAGGTCTGTAGCCATAGTATTGGGTCAGTATGTAAGCATCAAACAAAGTGTTGTGACATACAACGGCAGTCGCTGCCCAATCAATTTGTCCGAGTATTTCTGGTGTTTCTTCTTCGTTGTACCATTCGGTTGGTCCGTCTTCTACTTTGATACCAACACCCCATACTTTAAAGTCTGGATGGTTAACATATTGTACGGTACTCATTTTGGTAAGAGACAGTTGTACGTCGTAATAGGTCTCAAAGTCTAAGTAAATTTTTTGCATATCCACTCCCATGCTTTTTTAAGGTCAGCGTTAAGGCTTTCTAGCATTTTTGCTATATTATTTAGTTCTTCTTTCATGGCTGTATTGATTTTTTGCTCTTTCTATAGTTTTATCTATTATTAGTTCTGCATTTTCTGCATCTGGTGCAAGATTGTAAGTAATACCAACAAAGTAATCTAAACATACGTGTAAAATATGTGGTATGTCTAAATCTTTTGCTGCTTTAGATATAATTTCATCTAAATCTTCAAACAACTGGTCGTGAGCCAATTCTTGTGGTGATTTTATAGGTTGACCATCCTTATCTATTATTTTGCTCATAGTTCCTCCTTGAACTTTTTCATTTTCGTACACCAGTCCTCATACTCGCTGCGCTTTGCACGCTCCCAGCCTATTTGTTTACTGGTATACATATTATATGCAACAGAAATCTTTACATATTTCCATTGTATAAACGGCAAGTCTGCTGGATCGTTGTAAGTGTACGGATGTATAGGGTTACGTTTAACATAAACGTGGGTTGGGGGCATCTAATTACTCCGTTAATTAAACTTGACAAAATCCATTTCTGTCTTTATGACTATAGATATTACCTAATAATGGGTAATAACACAAATGGAGTAGCAATATGGCAACTTATAAATCAGATATGGTAAATGGCAATCAGTCATTCAAACCTTTCCCAAGTGGAGCGGTTGGTGTTAGATATGCTAAATTTACAGCTACAACTGCTATTGCTCTGAATGATGTAATCGAAATGGTTGATGTTTTTGCAGGCGAAACTGTACATGACGTAAAAATTAAATGTGGTGACCTAGATACAGGTTCTGCTTTAGTTCTTGATGTTGGTTATGGTGGTGCAACTGATAGCATTATTGACGGTTCAACAATCGGACAAGCTGGTGGTACTGATCACGCTGACGCAAACATCGCTCCTATTGTATTTTCATCTGATGACACAATTGATGTAAAAGCACAAGTTGGTCCAGCAGGTGGTGGTACAGGCGATATTGAAGTCTGGGTATACATATCCTAAAAAACGCATAGCCCAAGCCGGGACACCGAATCTTGGGCTATACTAATGCCACTCCTTGGCATGTATTAAATGACTCTCTATCTCCATCTCGTTTCCAGTAGGCGGCAATGTTCAAACTGGTTGTGACGCGTCTCACCTAATTGGATGGCTTTTCGTCAAGAGAGTCAAACTTAGTGCAGTACTGGGCCTTGCATATAACCTTCTGCAATGAATTGATCCCATTCACCTTGGAAGCCACAAGCAAGTAGTATGCAAAGTTTTACATCATCTTCTGTTAGATGGTGTTTCATAGATGCAGCTTCAATACCTATTTCCATAGCTTCTTCGCCTACATCCATCATGGCTGATTTAAGTCTGCCCATATTCGCTCCTTGGATAATACTCATTGAACTTCATTTCTGCTTGTTCAGGTGTGAGTATCTTTTCATTATACTGTTTACGTTCAAAGTTAACAGCATCTATCCAGCTGCTCATATTAGCTTCGTACGAGTAATCTGGGTTGTATTCCCATGGTTTTTCTTTCACAATTGCTTCCCCCATCAGTCATCTCCTAATAGTTTATTAGTTAATATTACCTCATTCATCTGTTCTTTCAACTCATCAGGTATAATCTGATCTGGTGTCATACGATTAGCTTGACTAGGTTTTTTCTTAGCTAACATACGTTGCATATACTCGTCAGGTACTAAACCTTTACCACCAGGCCATTCGTCAATAAATCTTTTTAACGTAGTAATTTTAGATATATACTCTTTAAATGTTTCTACGTCTGTATTAACTTTGACTTCTATTTCACCTATTGGTGATAACTGTGCGCAAAGCTCAGGATCACTAATAACAATAGCTGTGCCGTCTACATGCGGAGCATAACGTTTTTGCTGCCAACCTCTGTGATATTCAACGTTGAGTTTTGTTGGCGTATAATACGGATCTAACTCTGTTAGTTTTACAGGTACATCGCCTTCAACCCAGTTGTCAGAAGCTTCGTTGATTTTATCTTCTTGATAATCATCTTTGTACTCTGTATGCCATTTAGTTACATAGGTACCATTTTCAGTAAGTGGTCTATCTGGATTACATATAAGACCTAACGTAGTGCTAGGCTTTACAAGATATTCATTTACTTTGTCATTGCCATAGTAGCTTTGGCCTTTGTACCTAGTTCTAACCATACCAATAGTGTCTGCGTAATCTTCTTGCACTTTACATAAAGCCGCGAACTCAGGATCGTTGTCCGTGATTCCTCGTACAATAGTATCGATTGCGCTTTGCACATTGTGTGATTTACGATAAGCACTGTATAGTTGTTTTTGATAATTTTCTGTTATCTGGTCACGTAATGTTTGTGACATTTGTACACTAGCCATATTATTTCCTCCAATCTGGTTCTACTGTTTGCCATGCGACTTTTGGCGATTTAAATTTCATACCCATAGGTAGTTTTACTTCTTTGGTTTGAACAACTAGTTTCTCGTGTCGCACTGTTTTTTTAAGAACAAACAGAACAAGAGACGCTGTTAAACCGCCGACCATAGCTGCAGTCATACCGCTGAAGGTACCGTAGAAACAGACCATCAGCGTAACTGTAATAAGCACGTCGACAAAAATATCATTACCGATAGTCTTACGACCACCGGCTTTAAGCGCCAGCAAAAGCAGTCCTAGCGCGCTGAGTATGCCTACTAGTAACATCATTCCTCCTTTGCCATGCAAGAAAAGCCATATACGCAAACTGTATAAGCTCGATTAGAATCCACAATGCTGTGGTAATAGTACCGACTACATTAGTCATTAGATTAACCTCCATAATAAATAGATAATGCACCCGAGGCCGACCCCGACACCGAGCAGAAGCAACGAGTACTGAATGCTAGTTGCAAGACCGAATAATAAAAACAACACAGCTGTGCCGGTCAACACAGAGATACCAAACTCTTTGGCATATTGTTTACATTTTGATAACTTCTCCATAGGGAGCCTCCTCACTTGCTGTAGTTACCCACAATACTGGATAACTTGGTTTATCTCCGAAGTCTGATTGACTAGCTTCAAGGTCAGTCAAATACACAAGAGCTGCCACATTAGGATGGTGCTTGTTGACGTAGTCAATGACTGGATAGAAACTAGTACCACCTCTACCCTTGTATGTAACTTTGAGAGGCAATGACTCACGAGTGTACTCGGTAGTTTCATTTACTTCTGCATCACATTGTATAAACTGCACTCGCTCAGGATTGAGCTCATGCAATATGTACGAGGTTTCGGTAGTAAACTGTGTCAACTCGTCTTCTGATATAGAACCAGATGTATCAACCGCAATCGCAATCTCTTCGAGACATGGATTATGGAGACTGGGCAGATACATACCTTGGCCAATGAATCGTCTGTTAGGACGAGCCCATGTGAAATCAGATTTGTTATTAGCACGTAAGAAACGAGCCAACACAGCTTTCCAATCAACTTTTGGATCTGTAATCTCTGACACCAGCGACTGCATGTTGGCAGAGAGTTTACCTTGTGCTTTGGCAGCTTCAGCTGCTTGGTTAACTGCTACTTGCAGTTCCGATTCGATAGCACTAGCAGTACCGCTTGTACCATCGGAATCGGGATGATCCAGCACGCCACCGCAACCACCACCATCTACATACACTGCGTCCCATCCCTGAGGAGGTTCAGGTAGCATATTGTAGATAGCTTCGGTAGTCATGTTTTCGTACTGGTCATCCACCAGACCGCCTTTCGGCAGAATAAAACCTTCGGCTATGAGATGATTGTTGATAGCGTAGTCAGCTGCAATGTTCCACTTGTGTGGATTGCGTTCTTGTCTACGCGTGTGATGCATGAGAACCAGGTGCATAACTTCGTGCGCCAGGAAACCCACACGTTCCATTTCTGTAAGCTTTTCAAACCATTTGACGTTGTAGAACAGATGTTTGCCGTCTACTGCACCAGTTGGCTGGTCCCACTCGGTAGGCTTCTGCCTAAGGCACAAAGTACCGAAAAATGGGTTGTCAAGAATAAGTCTTGACCTAGCTTTTTGAAACAGTGGATTCATCATTATCTCCTTTAGTTTTTTGACAGCCAATAAAAGTTGAGCTTGTTGCCCAGTAAGCAAAAGCAAATACAATGCCTAATAAGAAAAAAGTAATAGCTAATAAAATACTAATAAGCTCAAACATTAATCATCTCCTAGTAATGCATCTTCTAACAGAACTTCACGCAGTCCTTGTAACTGGTCGTCTGCTAGTTCAGCAAGTTCTTGACGCCTACCTGTACGATCGTCTTTCTCGTACATTTTTGTCAGTTTCTCTTGTGGCACTAAGTCTTTGACATAAGGTGCAGCTTTAAGTAACTGATTTAAGGTAGAAAAATTAGTCATTGCATCATCGAGTTGTCTTATTTGAGTATATCTTTTGTCAGATAAGTCTTTGTTATAGTTTTCAATAGCCAGGCATTCAACAATAGTTGGGTCATCGCATGGCACGTCAAGTCTTAGCTCATCGTAGTAACATAAAAACTTAGGCACTTCTGTTGGTGGACAACGAAGTTGATAAGATAGCTTATTAGTATAAGAATTACCTTCGCCGTCATCGTCTGTTTCGATAGCTTCTGACCTGAGCGTAACATAATCGACAGTTTGCATAGGCATAGTCCTGTCCCAAATGTCTTTAAACATTTTTTTAGTACGTTCAACTTTGTCAACAATGCCTAGCCTTTGCATAACAGAGTACCCATCGTCTGGGTACTCTTTTTTAGGATTAGCATTGTCAAATTTTTTACGAGCAGCATCTTTGATGTCGCTTTGTAATTGCATAGATAGTCTAACTGTTTTCATATAACCTCCTATAAAACAACATTAGCATTGTCAACGATCCACTTACGTACATCGTTGTGTGACTTGAGTTGTCTGTCTTTGGCCAAACAACCTTTAACTAAGACAACTTGAAACTCAACTGGTAACTTGTTGTTTAGCTTCATAATGTTTTCCATCATGTTATCCTGTGCTCTAGTAGCCACAGCAGTAGCAAGAGCGTACAACAACGCAGGATTGTCGTCTTTCTTGTACGTAGATGGGTCTTTGAGCAACTGATCAATATCTGGTAGTTTATTTGCAATTTCTTTGAATGCAATAAACTCACCAGCTGGCCCATCACCGACTAGTGATGACACACCGAAGAACAGACGTTCTGGATCTGTGTTTGCCCTGGATAGTTTTTTGCTGACCATTGACCAAGCACGTGGCGTTGGGAATGCATATTCGTCAGCGTCAAACTGTGACAACAGATTAGGTCTGTACTGTATGAACGAGATAACATCTGGGTCGATGTTGTGCTGATAAGCCCATTGCACCCAGTCGTCGAGTGTTGGCTCGAGCTCGTAATGTGCAAGTCTGTTACGTACAGGCGATGGCATCTGATAAACAGCTGCTGCATCGGTAAGTCTGTTGCCGGCACAGATGATTTGCCAACCGGCAGGCAATCTGTATTCACCAATCTGTTTTGTTAGTAACAGTTGTAAGAATGCGTTTTGCGTTGCTGGCGGTGCAGTTGGTAGCTCGTCAATGAAGAGCAAGCCACGGTCACCGTCGCGTTCTGCGATTGGAAACACATCAGGCACAGCCCATGATGTAAACCGTTTGCCGGTTTCTTTGAGCTGTTTGATATACGGAATACCACGGACGTCGACAGGGTCGAACAAGTTAGCACGGAAGTCGATGAGCGGGATGCCCATCTCATCCGCGACTTGTCTTGGTATTTCTGATTTACCAATGCCTGGCCCACCCCAGATCATAGCTGGGTAGCCGGCATTGATGCAGTCAGTCAATTCTTGTTTAAGTTTTACTGGATTAATTGTGTGCATGTTTACCTCCTAAAATTACCACGAACAGTCGTACCAAACCTTTTTGCCTTCATCAAGCCACTTGAGTGCTTGTTTACAGAACTTAAGGTCGAGTTCTTTATACTCTTTCATTGATTCTTCTTGGAACTGTTGTCCCCAAAAGAATCCGTCTGGGCAGAAAGGCAGATTGTCATTCTCAACTGCTTTTTGTAAGTCAAGAATGTCCTCTTTTTCTAAGAATATAACTTCAGCAAGGTCATGCTGACCATCCATTCTTAGTCCACCCCAGAATTTGGCTTCTTCGCCAAACTTTCTAACACGCCATAGCTTTTGCATGTATTCTTGTAGCCTGGCATGTTTACGCCAGTAGAATTCATCACCAGCTTGTAACGTATCGTAAAGCGCATCATCATTGATTGGCTCTACATTCTCAGGTTGTGGCTCCTGAAAGCCTGCATAAGCATCTAATCCCATAATTACCTCCTTGAAATAAAAAAGGGGACCGAAGTCCCCGTTAGTTTAGGCTGAAGCAAACATATTTGTAGTATGTTGCTTGGTAGCCTGGTTTAGCTCAGTTGCAACTTTGACAGATGAATCTGCATGCTGTTTGAAGTTCCACTCAGCTAATCGCTGTTGACGTCTCTCAATCTCATTTCTGACACGAACATCTTTTAATGACAAATCGTGCAATCCGAATGATTCACCGATAAGACCAACAACAGCTGATAACATACGAGCCTTGCGACCGAGACCGAACATCTTTTCCTCACGCTCGACCAACCATACTGGTAAGTCATCGTTTGGGTTAGCTGATTCAGTTTCTTCTTTGTACTCGTATGCAATAGACGCGAACTCTGCCCAAGTCCTGGTTGTCAACTGTAAAAAGTTGATACCTGTTGATTGTGGGTCAGTCTCAAGCAATGGCATAAGACCGTCCGCAATCTGTTGGACTTGCTGAAGATAATAATCTTCTTCTTTCTTACGAAGTGCGCTGTCTTCAGTGTTGAATACCATAGGTGTATTCTTTTTAGACTTGAATACATCCATGATACCTTCTACTCTTGATGGCTGAGCAATTGGCTTGCCTTCACCATCAATAGAATACTTTCTGTAGTAGAAGTCAGGCAGATGCACAGGGTCCTGTGTTGCTCTGGCTTCACTACCAACTGGGTCACCGTTGGTGTCTGGTTTCCACGCAGACTCTGGTGTCTTTTGGTCAGGCAGGAGCTCGCCTGTCTCACCGTTAGCCATGTCTACGATTTCTGGACCTAGGTCCGATGGGTCAAAATGATTCGCCATAATTTCCTCCTTGTGGCTTTAGTTCAATACGTCTGATGAATCTCCTAAGAAACTCACCAGAATTTACATAATTAGCTTGCGATTGTGTTTCGCTTGCTTCGGCTTGTTGTAGCACCTCGTAGGGTACACTTACTTCCTCCATATCAACCTCCTTGTATAAAATGGAAAGGCTCGGCTTCTCATCCGAGCACGTGCTTTCGGTAACAACCCCCCCGAGCTTTAATACGTCCTCGGGGTGACGTTGTGAGTGCTGGGTAGTCTCAAAGGACGTTCTGTATATTCCCCCAGATTCACTCGTTGCCAACTAAGCTACTGCTGTTGCTGGCTGTTCAACTGACTGAGCTTTTGGCTCAATCAGTCTTTTGAAGACTTTCACTTGGTTGCCGTCACTGTCCAATGGAACAGCTACGTCAAAGTGTAGAGTCTCGCTACCATCTTTGTTGGTAGTTGCAATTCCGATTTCTCTACTTCTAGATTTACCGTCTTTGCCTGCTTTTAAAATGTATAATGAATACAACATAATGTTTACCTCCTAGGTAAGTAAAGTTAAGTGGCTCGATACACCCGTATCAAACTCACATATATAAATATCGCTTGCACCAGAATGGTGAAAGCGTTGCGCTACTACTTGGAGATTGTTCTCCAAGTAATGTTGTAGCGTGTTCTGTTTTCCAGCGGTGTTGATACACCGTGCGCGAGTTGGTTAAAGAACTCGCGGTTGCCGATTATTAGCTCTCCGTTGTGGAGAGTAATCTTGTCGGCGGTGTAATCAAACACTGCTGGGGCTCCAAGGCTTAAAGATGCGATAGAGCCTTTGAGCTCTTTCTCGTCGTCTTTGTGTTTGTTGAGCTTTTGTCCTGGCTTATATTGGTTAATAAGAACGTGGTTAAAGCTTTCGCCTGTTGTCTTATTAAGCCAGTTTGTTAAAAGCTCAACTTTTGGTGTGTAGCCAGTGGCTATGTGCGAACGACCGGAGTAAATATAGTTTAGTCCGTGTTCGCCAAGCCAAGCTGTGCCTCTGCCAAATTCTTGTGTAAAGTTAAGCTCTTGAAGCTCTGCAAGAAGAGGAGAAGCAAACTCAGGTGTAAGAGTCTGAGTTGCTTTTCGGAGCTCTGCTCCTTTGTTGTTGCTGTAAATTGTTTCGAAGTTCATTTGTTTCTCCTAACTAATTAATATAATCAAGTGAATATCAGGTAGCGCAGAATGGGCTACCTGTGGTTCCACTGGTTCCACTTGGTTCCACGAGTCGTGGAACACGAAAAACCTGATAACGATGCGTGGTTAAAGGTTTGGTTCCACTGGTTCCACTTGTTTTAGGTTAAGTTAATCTTTATTCATTAACCGTTGTCCGTGGTCCGTTACAAAACTAGGTTTTGTTCCACGTGGAACAACGGAACCAACAGCATGTTGGTCCGTCGCGAGACCGCATTGGCATGCGCCTTTGTCGTGGTTCCACGACATGGTTCCACATCGGCATATTTCCGTGGAACCGAAGGAACCAAGTTTGCATGAAGCATGCATGCGCTCGCATTTGCTCGCGCACCTTGATGATAGTAGTTGGATGATAGTAGGAAGGGGGTGGTTAGCCCCCTATAGAGTTTCGATATCTAAGATGAAAGTAGATAGCCCAGATAAGGACGATAGGGAATAAGATAAGACCAAGAACAAATGTCACAGGGTAGAGAAGAAGAGATAAGAGAAAACCCTTGACAGGGTTCTCTCTCATGTAGATGTGATGCCATAGCCTAAACATTTTTAAACTCAAACTCACCTTGAACAGGTGTTTTAGGTTGTGGGTTGACGTTGGTCACAGGTTCTAGGTCAGGTGCTGGAGTAATAATCTCTGGCTTAGCGAATGCATCTTTGAAACCTCTAACTGTTGAACCAGTTGTTGTTGTAGTTGCATTCCATACTAGTTTACAAGCCTTACCTGTAACGTTACCAATTGCGTACATAATATTCATAATAACCTCCTATAATTAATTGTATTAACGAATATACATAAGTAAATAACAGTGACCGTGGTACACGGGCGCTGACAAAAAACCAAAACAAGGTTCCAAAAGTTGAAATGACAAAAGTCAATCGACAAAGTGAAAAGGGTCGGGGACGGGTGTCTGGTGATAGAAGGAGAAGATGTCTCAGCGATATATTTCATTTTTTTCAAAAAAAATTTTTCCACAAAAAATTTACAAGTTATCCACAAATAAGCTATGCTTACGAGTATGAGCTTAGTTGCAGATCAATCGACCACGGTCACCGAACAAGATAGATTGGAACTCCAATCACATTTTCCGTACGCAGGTGTAAAGCTATCCGAGCTTTCGGTCCAAGAAGAAAGATTAATTTTGTATTTTTTACGTGGCATGAGCAAAGCAGCAGCGGGCCGTGCAGCGGGGTACAAGAACCAAGATTCCGTGTACGAAGCTTTTAAGCGACCAAAGATTATGCAAGCCATCGAGTATCTAAGAGAAGAGATGCGCGAAGAAGTTAAGTTCGATAGAAATACCGCGACCCAATTATATTTAGAAGCGCATCGTAAATCAGCAACCGCGACTGAAGAAAAAAATGTCGTCGATTCGTTGTGCAAGCTCCACGGTCTATTTGCCCCAGAGCAAGCAACCCAAGTTAATATTAATGTAGATAAAATTCAGCAGCTAGAACGAATGTCTGATTCCGAGTTGTTAAAGTTGGCTGGAGTAGATACAAAATATCTAGAACCCCAAGGAGGTACTAATGACTAGTAAATATGAAATGGCTGCTAGAGCCAGAAAGAAAAAACGTAAAGTAAGCCAGTTGGGCAAAAGTTATGGCAAAAGCAAAAGCAAAGGGTTAAGTGCTATGAAAAAACCACAACCGGGGCTGGCTGCCGCAGCAAGGGCTGCAAAGTTGCAAGGCAAAAGAAAACTAACGCCAGCTGAACAAAGAAGAATGAAAGTTTTGGGCGCTAAAGCTGCAACTGCTAAAAGAAAACTGGCTGTCCAGGAAATGGATAAAAGAATCGCAAAAATTAAAAAAGAGAGGTAAATAATATGGGTACACACAGTAAAAAGAAAACTACAAAAGTAGAGAATGGTATAAAAGTTACTGGTTATGCTCCATTAAGACAACAAACAGTTGCGGGGTCCATGAAAAGATCAAAAGCAATTGCTAAAAAGAACAAAGCAGAAATTCTAAAAAAAGAAGCAGCGGGCGGGTACAAAAATACACCCTTAAGCAAAAAACCAGTAGGCGTAGCATTTCGTGAGATATTTAAAAAGAAACCTAAGCTGAAACAAAAAAAGGAGAAGAAGTAATGCATTGTTATATAAACGAGAAGCCCGGCAAAAAAATGAAAATGTCTGGTAAAAAGAAATCTAAAGGTACAACCAAGAAGAGTTATCGTGGCGGCAAAAAGAAAAGCTACTAAAAAGAAAGGTGCAAAGCCAACTAACCCGGCTCTGTACGCTAGAGTAAAAGCAGAAGCTAAAAGAAAATATAAAGTTTGGCCATCTGCATACGCCTCTGGCTGGTTAACAAAAACTTATAAAGCAAGGGGTGGAGGCTATAGGTAGTGGCCACTTCTAAACCCAAAGGCGGACTAACAAAATGGTTCAAAGAAGAGTGGGTTGATATAGGTAGAAAAAAGAAAGGTGGCGGACATGCACCTTGCGGTAGAAAGAAAGCGTCGACAAAACGTAAAGGCTACCCAAAATGCGTACCAAAGTCTAAAGCTGCTAGTATGACTGCAGCTCAAAAAAGGAGCGCAGTAAAAAGAAAACGAGCTAAAGCGCAAGGAGTGGGTGGAAAGCCAACAAATGTGAGAACTTATGCCAAGAAAAAAAGAAAAACCAATAAGAAGAACAACAGGAAAAGGCGGTAATTACCGAAAAACCAAATCTGGTGCCGGTATGACCAAAAAAGGCGTGGCTGCATACAGGCGCGCGAACCCCGGTTCAAAGTTAAAGACTGCTGTTACTGGTAAAGTTAAGAAAGGTTCTAAGGCTGCGAAGCGAAGAAAGTCATATTGCGCAAGATCTTTAGGTCAATTAAAGAGAAGTTCGGCAAAAACAAGGAATAACCCTAATTCTAGAATTAGACAAGCTAGAAGAAGATGGAAATGCTAACTAGTGACAGATCAAATTAAGATAGAATGCTATAAGTGCAAGAAATTATTAGCAGATAACCTAGTTTTACCTAAAGGTTTGTGCGTATATTGCGCCGCAGATGAGGCAGAACAGCTTCCTCAACCCCAAAAACAAGAAAAAGTATCAAAAAAAGAACAAAATGCCCAAATTCGTGCAGAACAAGAGCTGGCAAAGCGTATTTTATCCAGAAAACGCATGTTGCCCTTCGTTGAAAAGTTTAATCCAGACTACCAAGCGGGTTGGGTGCACAAAGATATATGCAATAGGCTAGAAAAATTTAGTCAAGACGTGTCAGATAAGAAATCCCCAAGACTTATGCTGTTTATGCCCCCTCGTCATGGTAAATCTACCCTTGCAAGTATTGCCTTTCCTGCTTGGCACCTCGGGCGTAACCCTGGACATGAGTTTATCAGCTGTTCATACTCAGGTTCATTAGCTATGAGTTTTTCTAGAAAAGTTAGACAGGTGCTCAGAGAGCCAAACTATAAAAAAGTTTTTGAATCTACTAAATTAGACAAAGATTCACAGTCTGTAGAGTCCTGGCAAACAACCGAGGGCGGTGGTTATGTAGCAGCTGGTGTCGGTGGTGGTATCACAGGTAAAGGTGCGCACATATTATTAATCGATGACCCGGTAAAAAACAGAGAAGATGCAGAATCAGAAAACAATAGAGAAGCGACCTGGGATTGGTACACTTCTACTGCTTATACCCGTCTTGCGCCAGGTGGGGGTATTTTGGTTATTTTAACAAGATGGCACGATGATGATCTAGCCGGACGGTTGTTGACCGCTAGTGAAAATGGTGCGGATGATTGGGAAGTAGTTAAATATCCAGCAATTGCAGAAGAAGATGAAGAGTTTCGTGCAACAGGCGAGCCGCTGCATCCTGAACGATATAATGTAGAATCTTTAGAAAAAATACAAAAAGCTATAGGCCCTAGAGACTGGACTGCTTTGTATCAACAAAACCCAGTATCAGATGAAGGTGATTATTTTACTAGAGATATGATTCAGTATTATGACCCAGCTGATATAGACTATGATAAGATGCGTTATTATTGCGCATGGGACTTAGCTATTGGGCAAAGAGACAGAAACGACTATTCTGTTGGCATAATGGTAGGTATTGACGAGTACGATAATATGTTCGTGGTCGATATGATCCGTGGCAAGTATGATGGTTTTGAGTTAGTAGAAAAAATATTAGATTTTTACGAACAGTGGAGACCTGGTATAGTAGGAATAGAACGTGGACATATAGAAATGGCCATCGGTCCTTTCTTGGAGAAACGTGTAGCAGAACGTAGATTACATTCTGCATATTTTAAAGATTTAAAAGTAGGGAGACGTGACAAAGAAGCAAGAGCTAGAGCTATTCAGGGTAGGATGCAACAGGGTAGAGTTTTTGTCCCTGAAGATGCAGTCTGGACTGGGCCTCTTGTGGCTGAACTTTTGCGTTTTCCTAACGGCGTGCATGATGACCAAGTTGACGCTTTGGCCTGGGTGGGTTTGATGATGACAGAGTATGCATCTTTTTATGAAGCACCCGAGCATGTACCTTCGTGGAGAGATAGGTTAGAATTAATGGCAAAAGGGCCGAAAAAGAAATCGGCAATGAGTGCGTAATATGGCATATAGTAAAAAACCAAAAAAGAATTTAACAAAAGCCGAGCAGCTGACGCTTGCAAAAAATCAGTGGAATGCCTACACACGTGCCCGTGATCATGGCCATGAAGATTACATGGATTTAGCAAAAAAATGCGACATGTATTATCGTGGAGAACAATGGGACGAGTTTGATATGCAACAACTCGATGACCAGGGCAGACCAGCTTTAACGATCAATACTATATTGCCTACTATTAACGCAGTGCTTGCAGAGCAAAGTACAAAAAAAGCAGATATACAATTTAAACCCAGGGGCGGTGGCAATCAAGATATTGCAGATGTTTTAACACAAGTTTATGCGCAAATAGCAGATAACAACAAATTAGACTGGGTAGAACAACAGGTATTTTCAGATGGTCTTATTCAAGATAGAGGCTGGTTTGATGTTCGTATAGATTTTTCAGATCATGTACAAGGAGAAGTGCGAATAGAAGCTAAAGACCCTTTAGATGTTTTAATTGACCCAGATGCAAAACATTATGATCCGAGAACTTGGAATGAAATATTTGAAACCAAGTGGATGAGCATTGATGAGATAGAAGAAGTCTACGGACAAAAGCAAGCTGATCAGTTACGTATGTTGGCTGAAACTGGTACTACTTTAGGTGCTGACTCTATGGAGTTTGAAGAAGAAAGATACGGAGATACTGACGAGTATAATTATGGACAACAGTATCCAGGCGATCCAGAAAACGCACGAATGCTTAGGTCTATTAGGGTTATCGAAAGGCAATATTACAGATTAAAAGACTGCATTTTTTATGTAGATCCTGTAACAGGAGATAAAAGAGAAGTCCCATATAACTGGAATAAAAAGAAGAGAGAACAGTTTGCAGATACTTTTGGTCTAGAGATTATCGAGAAAAAAATGCGAAAGGTCCGCTGGACCGTGACCGCGGATACCGTAGTTCTATTTGATGATTGGTCTCCTTACGCACATTTTACTCTTGTACCTTATTTTCCATATTTTAGGAGAGGGAACCCGTTTGGTATGGTCCGAAACTTACTCTCCCCACAAGAGCAGCTAAATAAAATAACTTCTCAAGAGTTACATATAGTAAATACAACAGCTAATAGTGGTTGGATCGTAGAGAATGGTTCTCTTTCCGGTATGACAGCAGATGATTTAGAAGAACATGGTGCAGAAACTGGACTTGTACTAGAGTTTAATCGTGGCTCTACGCCTCCAGCCAAAATACCACCTAATCAGATACCTACAGGTTTAGACAGGTTGGGACAAAAAGCTGCGCAAAATATAAAACAAATTAGTGGTATAAGCGAAGCTATGCTCGGTATGGATAGTCCAGAAGTTTCAGGCGTAGCTATTGCACAAAAACAAAACAGAGGTTCTTTACTCTTACAGGTGCCATTGGATAACTTAGCTAAAACAAGACAATACCTAGCTGAAAAAATACTACAGTTAGTTCAGTCTTATTATACAGAAGAAAGAATTATTCAAGTAACAGACGAACAAGATCCTTATAAGTCTAGACAAAAACTGAGAGTCAATGAAATGACCCCTGAAGGTGAGATTATAAATAACTTAACCTTAGGGGAGTATGATGTAGTAGTTGGTACTGCTCCAGCTAGAGACAACTTTGATGAAATGCAGTTTGCTGAGGCTATTGAACTTAGAAATGTGGGCGTGCCAATACCAAATGATATGATTGTTGAGTATTCACATCTAGCGCGTAAAGCAGATATAGCAGATAGAATAAGAAAACTAGAAGGCAATGCGCCGATGTCTGAACAAGAAGCACAACTACAACAGTTCCAGATGGAGTCACAGATCAGAAGTACGCAGCTTGAGATTGCAAAACTAGAAGCTGAAGTAACTAAACTACAATCTGAAACAGCTTTAAATGCTGCTAAAGTAGAACAAGCAGAAACAGAACCACAGTTGAAGGTTGCTGAATTACAAAGTAAACTACAGTCTAAACGTGAAGAGCTAGATTTACGTGAACGTTTATCTGCTTTAACTAATGATATGCGTAAACAACAGACTGATGTACAAGCTGCAGTTAAGATGGCTGCCGCTGCCGTAAAACCAACAGGAGGTAAATAATATGGCAAAAAATAAAAAAACTGAAGCCCCTGCAGATGACACTCTAGTGTTTGATGCTATGCCTGGTGCTGATGCAAAAACCGAAGAAGATGTAAAACCATTTGAAGTTGATATGAACTTTGAAGCCCCTGATGAAGACGAAGTAGAATTTCCCAAGGAGGAAGAAATTGAAGAAGTCGAAGAACTTAAAGCTGAAGAAGAATCACCTGAAGTCCCTGAAGCGGAAGCAGAAGAGGAAAGTGTTGAAGCTGCAGACGAAGTCGCAGAAAATACAGGAGAAGAAACAGTATTGGCAGACGATGACGAAGCTACACAACAACCTGAAGGAACAGTACCGCAAGGAGTTGATGAGCCAAAAGAACCAATGATTCCTAAATCTAGGTTTGATGAAGTCCTAGCAAAACAAAGAGCTTTACAAAAGAAATTAGAAGAAGCTACTAACCCAGTAGAAACAATTGAAAAGGCTCCTGAGTATGAATTTGAAGCTAAAGAAGTAGAGTATCAACAACATGTGTTGAATGGCGATACTGAAAAAGCAGCAGCTTTACGAGCTGAAATAAGAAATGCAGAGCGTCAACAAATGATGTTTGAAGTGCAAAACAAAATGGGACAATCTGTACAGCAAAGCACAGAACTTGTTGCTTTACAAAATAAAGCTGCAGAGTTGGCTACAAAGTATAGCGTTTTAGATGAAACTCATGCAGATTTTAATAAAGAAATAACTCAAGAAGTGTTAGATTTAAGAGATGCTTTTGTGGTTCAAGGTTACACTGGAGCAGATGCGCTAGATAAAGCTGCAAAGTATGTAATGACTCCTTATGATACACCTGCAGCGCCAAAAGTAGATCCTGTACAGACTAAAGTAGTTCAACAAAAACAAGTAGCTAATACTAATAAAAAATTAGAAGCAGCTGAATCTCAACCTCCAACCATGAAGCCTGGAAAACAAAAAGTTGAGAAGAAAGTTGATATAAGTTTATTATCCTCAGATGAGTTTGAAGCTCTGCCGGATGAAACTTTACGCAGAATGCGTGGTGATTTCGGATAAACTGTGGTATAAATTAAATAAGTTCGCACGTAAGAGCGATATCTTACCGGGGTCGTGTCCGTAAAAAACGTTTTCGCCTGTTAGTGCGTAAAACTAACCGGAGTCGTACTCCGTAACTAACGAGAGCGTTTCCCCTACGACAGTGGGTATACGGATAAAAGTCGCTCCAAAAGTCGACTGGTTAATAAATTAATGATAGGAGACATATCATGGCAAATACTAACTTTGCTGCGTTGACCAGTGAGCAGTTAACCATCTGGTCTAGAGATTTCTGGCGTGTAGCTAGAAATATGTCCTTCATTAACCAATTCGCGGGTAGCGGATCTAACGCTATGGTTCAGAGAATATCTGAGCTTACCCAATCAGAAAAGGGAGCTAGAGCTGTATTAACACTTTTAGCTGACATGACTGGTGATGGTATTGTTGGTGACAACACTCTCGAAGGAAATGAAGAGGCACTAAGAGCTTACGACATAGTCGTGGGACTCGACCAATTGAGATTTGCGAACAGATTAGCTGGAAGGCTAGCTGACCAAAAATCAGTTGTAAACTTTAGGGAACATTCAAGAGATGCACTTGCATACGCAATGGCAGACAGAATGGACCAATTAGCGTTCCTTACTTTAAGTGGTATTGGATATAACTTGAAAAACAATGGTGGTTTAAGACCGTCAATGAACTCAGGTCAAAATCTAAACGACTTAGCGTTTGGTTCAGACGTAACAGCCCCAACTTCTAACAGACATA
>Ga0181591_10001081_pt1 | contig 22999 bp, 27 predicted proteins | sample 071ome_33_FD_133757 | JGI IMG/M metagenome (GOLD analysis project Ga0181591, IMG submission 133757) | Coastal salt marsh microbial communities from the Groves Creek Marsh, Skidaway Island, Georgia - 071412AT metaG (megahit assembly) | ecosystem: Environmental > Aquatic > Marine > Intertidal...
CTCAGCAAGCTGCTGAATTAATCAGACAATTAGAGGAAATGATACAACAGTTGAATACTCAATACACACAAGATACATTAGAAGAGTCCGCACGTAGAGCGTGGTTTTTTAGTACAACATAATGGCAGACGTATATAAAAATTTTACATTGGAGATGACAACAGCTAATACCGCTGTGTTCACTGTTCCAGAAGCAGACGTAGCTAACAATATCCCTGTATCAACCTTTGTTTGTAAAACAATTTATGTGGTTCATAGCACCACCAGTCCTAGTAAGACTGCTTTTCAATTATCTCATTATGATGCTAGTGCTAATAATACTATTACTCTTAGCGCTGAGAGTAAAACTACTGAAGTATTTAACGTTTTAGAGCAAGGTCTTTATGTCTTTGAGTCAGGAGATATCCTTTATGCTAACGCCAATGCCAACTCTGAATTGGTCTTATCTGCATCTCTTTTAGAGATTAAACAACAACAATAATCGGTTGATTTCTTAGCTTTTCATCGATAAAACTATAATATGGCAAAGATTATAGATGAACCAATCATCTTACGCTATGAATATGACATCGAAGGAAATCAAATCCCCGTCTATAGCTGTAAGGTCGAAACTACAATTACCAATACTAGAACAGGTGTGGAATATGACTCAGAGGATCATGCCAATAACGATATTGCCGATCCTAATACTGATACTACTACCGAAGATATTCGTCGGGATGTTAATGTCATCGCCCCTAAATTATTCACGGGTGCGATTACGCCTAAACAAGGATAATGAAAAACAATGCAAGAAAAGGAGTACGCTCAGATTTATGAATTAGGTCTCGGATCGTTGATCGGTGATTTTTTTCAAAACGTCAAAGACACCGTTACAGGTGTCGCTAAAGCTGTTGCTCCCATTGCTCCTTTAGTTTTACCTTTTGTAGCCCCTGGATTAGGAAGCTTAGTAGGAGGTAAGTTAGGTTCTTTTTTAGGAAGTCGTTTAGGTCAGTACGCACTAGGTGCTGGTATTCAAGGATTAGCAGGAAAAAAACCTGCTGACATAGCAAAAAATTTAGCTCTACAAGTTGCAACTTCAGGTATTCAAGGAGCTTTAAGCGATAGATCAGGAAACATCGGTCAACGATTTATGAGTGGTGTGACAGGAAGAGATTTACCTAGTGTAAGAGAAGCTGATTTTGCAAAAGCAATTCAAGGTGATATTAGTTCAGGCAATCTTATGACCAATGTTGGAGGACCAATCACTCCTCCAGAAATGCCTGAACCCACTTTTATGGATAGATTAACTAAAAGTTTAGGTCAGACTTTTGATCCAACTCAAAGAACAGTTAATCCTAAATATGCTCAATTAGAAGCTTTAGGTGTTGCACCTGAAAAAATAATTGCTTCTGGTATTTCTCCAGAAGCTTCTTTCACCTACCAATATGGACCAGCTTTGTATGCAGGTTTGACTGCCTTACCTCTAGCTGAACAATATTTAGCTCCTCAAGAAGAAGAAGAAGAAGGGTATGTGAGAGAAGATTTATACACACCAAATTATGCTCAGTATCAATTATTAGATATCACAGGTCCACAAGGATATGACCCTACAATTTATGCTGCTATGGGTGGAGAAATAACAGGTTTTGCCTCTGGTAGTGGACAACAAATAGAACATCCTGACGGAAAAGTAAGAGAACATCCTAAACGTATTGGAGAAATCGCAGGCCCTGGGACAGGGACTTCTGATGACATTCCTGCAATGTTAAGTGACGGTGAATTTGTCATGACTGCAAAAGCAGTGCGAAACGCGGGTGGTGGATCGCGAAAAGAGGGAGCAAAAAATATGTATAAAATGATGAAAAGTTTAGAAAACGGTGGTAGTTTATCACGACAGAGCATAGGTATGGTATAATGGTAACAACAACAGAACAAATTGTAAGAGAAGCTCCTGAAGTAGAAGCAAGGAAACTGGGTCTTTTAGACACTGCAAAGGCTTTGGCAGATCAGCCATTAACCTTACCTCAACAACAGGTAGCAGGCTTAACTCCTCAACAGTTACAGGCTATTGAGTTAGGAGGATCAGGCATAGGTGCTTATCAAGACTATTTGGCCAGTGCTCTTCAATCACAAGCCGCGGGCCTCGGAACGTTAGGTCAAGCAGCCCAAGCTTACACAGATATTGCTCGTGCCCCAACTATGGCTGAGATTCAGCCCTTCATGAATCCTTATCAACAAGCGATTCAAGATGAAATTAATCGTGCTTACAATATTGCTCAACAAGGTCAAGCAGCCCAAGCCATTCAAGCAGGTGCTTTTGGTGGTGGAAGAGAAGGTATTGCTCAAGCTGAATTAGAACGTAATCGTGCTTCTGCTTTAGCTCAAGCTCAAGCTCAAGCTTTTTTAAATGCACAACAGCAATTAGGTCAAAGACAACAATCTTCTGCTGCAGGTTTAGGTGCTTTAGCTCCTGAGTATGGACGATTCGCAGGACAACAAGCTCAATTAGGAGTGACAGGTCAGCAACTAGGTTCACAAGACATTAATACTTTATTAGGTTTAGGTTCTTTAGGACAACAACAAGCGCAAACAGAATTAGACGTAGCAAGACAAAACGTTATGCAACAAATGTATGAGCCTTATCAAAGAGTAGGTTTCTTATCTGATATTTATGCAGGAGCTCCTAGTACATCTTCTGTAATTCAAACTCAAACTGCTCCTTCAAGCACAGGATCTCCTCTAGCTCAAATCGCAGGCTATGGTATTGCAGGTTTAGGTGCTTTAGGTCAATACCAAGCGTTAAGTGGAATGGGTGGAGGATTATTTTAATGATGAATAAAGTTATGGCTCGTCCTTTATTTAGGCAATCAGGATCACCCATGATCGGTGAACGATCAGCAGAACTAAGGTCTATAATAGAAGATATTAGAGCCAATGAAGGAATGAGAGATGTTATCGGTAGTAAAGAAGCTGATAATGTGAGCAGACAATTAGGTGATTTATTAAGAGTTCCTTTTGAAGAGTTTCAAGGTAAATATGTTCGAAACCCAATGAGTGGTGAAATGGAACCCATGAGTGGTCCTTTAACTGGCACTCCTAAGGTAGATCCTACGTTTATAGGAGAGACCGTTATGGTTATTGATCGAAGACCTAATTCAGAAACTTTTGGTCAAAAGATAACTGTTCCACGAAACACGGATACTTATGAAATGATTAGAAGTGGAATGTTTGAGTTTAATGAAATAGCAGGCATGGCTGAAGGTGGTGAAATGGAATCTGATGCTGTAGGCATTGCTGACGGATTAGATAGAGAAGAAGAGAAGACCGTGGATCGTGAACCGTCGAACGAGGGTATCGCTAAAGTTTCTCCAGAACAATATGTTCAATTAATGAATGAAATTCGTGGTGATGATGTGCCTATGGAAGGAAGAGTCCAAGAACTAGCAGGCGTTGTTGGCGAAAAAGATGCTACTGATACACCTTTATCTGTTCTCGCTTTAGTTCAACCAGTATTTGAATTACAAGAACAACAAGGTATTGCTCAAACACAACAAGCTCAGAGTATGACGCCACCTATGGCTTCAGAGCAATTAGCTAACCCTGAAAACATGGGTATTGTAAGAGCTAATACTGGTATGTTCTTAGACGGAAATACTTATTTTCAAGGACAGCCTACTAATTTCAATGTTTTAGGAGCTAAAGATTTTGCCAATATGTATGATCTTTATAACAAAGGTGAATTAGCAAATGTCGCAATGGGAGCTTACACAACAGGAGCAGCAGATGTAAAATCAGAATTTAGTCCTGAAGCTCTTTTATTACAAATGCAGAATTTACAAAAAAACAAAACTTTTGCAGAGATACTTCAAGAGAAAAAAGATTTAATGGCTAATCTTGATTTATATGGTAGTCAAAAAGATGCCTTAAAATTACCTTTTTATAGTGGAATTACACAATTTGGATTAGATGTAGCGAGAGGAGAGAATGTTCCAGAAGCTGCTTTAACAAGATTTCAAGAAGCAACTCAATCAGCTTTACCTATGGCCTTACAAATAAAACAAGCAGAATCTCAATTACCTCTAAAATTAGCAATGAGTGATTACGCTTCTCAAGTCGATAATAATCAAGAGATTCAAAAACTTGTTTTAGAAAAAAGTTTTGATTTAGCTAAGGAAAGAGAAAAAAGAGACGGAATAGGAACAGTTGGTGTTGTTGGAACAAATGATGATGTGATTGATAATGTATTCGGAGAGGGTACTTCGGGAGCTCTACCAAAGGGAACCATTGTTCAGAAAACTTCCACAGGAACTATGAGTGTTATTAAGCCAGACAATATTAGTGCTAGTCAATTAATAGTAGTTAAAGGAGAATATGTATCGGATACCACAGGACAAAAAGAAAAGGTTGATATTATTTTAAATCCTAAAGATAAAAATTTTATGGAACAATTAAACTTTTATAGAGGAATAAATCAGCTACAGGAAGGTGCATTAAAAATAGAACAATTTATAAAACCTTCGGAAACACAAATATTTATTAACCCTGAAGGATTTAAAGATGGTGGTGAAGTGGTAAAAAGAAGCAAAGGAACAGATGACAACCCTATAGGTGGTGAAGTTAGTTTTTCATCTCCTTCTTTAGAAAACATACCTAGCTCAGAAGAACTAACACAAGCAGGTGTTGATACAACAAAATATATTCCTTTTGGAAGTCTTCTTAACACAACTGCTTTTAAAGGGGGAGATAGAACTTTAGCTGAGCGTTATAACTTAGGAGTGGAAGTAGCTTTACCTAGATTAGAGCAGATGTATATTACTGCTAGTCAGTATCCTTCTTTTTTTGGATTGGAAGGTCCTTTCTTCTCTGGTGGAAAAACAGTAACAACTTCCGTTGATCAGTTTTTAAAAAGAACTATAGGTACAGGTCTTCCTGAAGAATTCATTATTGATGACCCTGAAATAACTGAAGTTAGAAACATGATATACAACATACCAAAAGTTATTGCTACAATAGAAAGAGGTTCCACAGGAAAAGCTCCAACAGAAACTGAAATTCAAAACATCATGAAAAGATTAAGTTTTGGAGGAGTGAGATCAGCACAAGAAGTCAAAGATGCTATTAAAGCAGAATATAAAACACTTTTCGACACAATAAATTCTTATCGACAAGGTTTAACAGGCGAAGTATCTAAATACGAAGAACCAAAGATTTTTGATCCTGAGTATGAAAAAACAGTTTTTGCTGACTCTAGTGGTGTAATGGGAGGCATGGACTTCTTTAAAGTAAAAAAATTATTTCCTGATATGGACACAGACAATGTATTAGAGATTTATAAAGAGCCTTTATTTAGACAAGCTATAAATGCAATTGCAAATGGAAAAGACCAAAAAGCTGTTCTTGATCTTTTCAAACAGTTAATGGGTGAAAAATACGGTTTTTAGGAGAAACTATGGAAAATGAAGATACAACAATTACTCCTAATAATGCTAATCAAGTACAGATTACAGGAGAAATAGATTTAGGTCCTTTTACTGACCTACCTTTAAAAACAACAACTGTAGATCCTTTTGCAGAATTACCTTCTGCAAGTGTAGAAGATAATACAATTACTCCTAATTTGACTGGATTTCAGTATCCTTTGTTTCCTTGGATGAAAGAGGATGTTTATGTTGATCTTTCACCTGATGAAAAAGGAAATAAAATTATTTATCTTGGTGACTCTCCTTTTAAAGAAGATTACGAGCAACTAAATAATCCTAATGAACAGTCTTGGTTTTTAGAAACTTTTTTAGGTTTTGATCCTCGATATCAAATATCTGATGATATGAAGAACGCTTATAATGCTCAAGTAGATGCAGTTATAGAGGAGTCAGGACTAAAAGAAGTTCTTCCAAAAGAACTTACTACCATTTCAGGAAGTATTGGTGGAGCAGCACTTTTGAATCAATTAGGGCCTAAATATAAAAACCTTTCTCCATCAGCAAAAAAGGCTTTTGATTTCACTGTAAATAAAATATGGCAACTTCAAAAGAACACCATCGATAAATTACCTATTCCTGATAAATTAAAAAAACCAATTAAGAAAAAATATATAGGAGGTGCTATTGCTTCTATTATAGGTGCTACCAGTGCAGGCACAGTGTATGATTGGGTAAGTGATAATTTAGACGGTGATGAAGAAACCGTACAGGAAATATACAGTAAACTTCCTGAAAATTTAAAAACAGAGTTTGGATACGAATTAATTGGACTAGGTATAAATAAAATTTTTGGTCTTGGAAAAGATGCTTTAGTTTATGGTACAGCTCCTATTAGAAAAAAATTAGGTGAGTTTTATGAAACAGGAGTAAAACCAGTTTTAGCTGATGTAGTAAAAGAAGGACAAGGTTATGGTAAATCTTTTTTAGAAACTTTTGGTAAGCTTCCTTTGATAGCTGGTCCTATACAAAAAACAATCAAAGAACAAGGTCCAGTTTTAAGAGATAGAATTGATAATATTATTGATTCATTTGCCCCTAGACTTAATAAAAACACCGACGAAGCTACTTTATTTTATGGAGGATTTTTAAAAGCAAAAGCTGAATGGAAAGCAACCGTTGGAGCTGCTTATGATAATTTTTTGGACATAACCAACAAAACCTTTGGAGCTAATAACAGAGTTTTTGCAATGCCTAATACAAGAAAAATAGCTAATGACATCATTAACGACACTCAACAAGGTGTTTCCGATATCTTAAAAGATAGTAAGGCTTATAAATGGGCTCAAGGTTTTTCAAAAAAATCACAAAACAAAAAATTAACAGTTGAAGAATATAGAAGTATTCAAAAAGAGATAAATAGAATTAGAAAAACGGATCTTAATCCTGATGAAATCCAATTATTAGACGACATATCTGAAGCAGTAAGAGAAGATTTAAGCTCTTTTTCTACTATAGGATTGGATGAACCTGTTATTAAATTACTGAATGACGCTAAAAAGTATGCAGATGATATCTTTATCTACGGAGTAGAAAGAGGTGGAGATTTACCTTTAGGAAAAGATTTTTTTACTTCAGGTGTAGTGGCTCGATTGGCAAAAAAATATAGACAAGGTACAGATACTTCTGATTTTAAAGACGCTATTGATTTTGGTGGTGAAGGTTTTACCGTCAATAAGGTAATAGACTTACCGGGAGCTCCTGGAACCAAGATAACTAAAACTTTTAAAGTGGATAATTTGTTTGAAGTTCCTTTGAGTAAGTCAGGAACTGAGTATTACAATAATATTTGGTTGGAAGCAGTCAAAGAATTTAAGTCTCCTGTTATTATGAAACAGATTTGGAAAGCCACGAACAAAGATCCAAACGTCTTTGGAGCCTTTATGAATAAATACTTAGATGATGCGATGACAAAAGCTTCTAACGCCTTGGATAATTCTGGAAATAAAGTTAATCCATTTCAAGATACAAAAAACTATTTGTTCTTTGACCCTAAGGTTTTTAAAAATGAATTATTTGGTTCTGACGGATCGAGAAGAGAGTCTATCGAAGCAGCCTTAGATTTACTTCATGCTAGTGATCCAAAAAAATTTATTTCTGGAAAACAATTTTCTAAGTTTGTCGATGTTTTAGATGTTAGAGGAAAAACATTTATTCCTAGTGTTGCTACTTTGATGTCTAGAAGGTTTGCCTTAGGTTCAGGAGTGGGAGGAATAGGAGCCTTAACATTTATGGCAGGTTTCGGTTTCTTAGATGAATTTGCAACCATTGGAGGAATTTTAGGTGTTCCTACTTTTTTAAAATTAAGAGGAATGGCTAAGTTATTAGGAGACCCAAAAAGAGCTAGAGCTTTTTATAAAGCTATGGATGAAACAACTTCTTATAAAACAAGATACTCTAATGCTTTAAGACTTCTTGATTTCTCAATTACTGAGGGATTTAAAAATTTAAGTGGATATACTGGAGAAAGATATGATATAGCAAAAGATAGATATGATGCTTTGATTGAGTTTAGAAACGAAGCTCAAAAATTCTATGATAATATGCCAGATAACTATGACGGAACGGATTTAGAAAAGCAGTCTCTTATGGATATTGAAACATTAAATGCTCCTGAAAACAAAGGTGTTCCAGTCGTGAACCGTGGATCTGGAGAAATACCTTCAATACAACCTGTTGATATTCCACAAGTCGACTTTGCTTCTCTAGGAGGAGGACAAGGTGGTGGAGCAACTAATCCACAAACCATGGCTAGTTTACAATCTGTTGGCTTACCTCTTTTCAATGCCGCTGAGGGTGGTATCGTGGACCTCTATGAATCAAAAAAGTTTAAAAAACCACAGGTGGTAGCGTAATGGCAAGTCCTTGGGAACAAGCGAAAGCAGGACAAAAAATATCTGCTCCAAAAAAATCTAAGTATCAAGGATACAGAGGTCAGCCTGGTGGATCATCATCTATTCCTTCCTCAGGAAAAAAAGATGCCTTTGTTCAATTACAAAGACAAAAGTTTTTTGGTGATAGAAATATACCTGAAGAAAGAGTTCTTCGAAGAACACGACAAGAAGGTGGTATTGATCAGTTTAAACAAGCGCTCATAGATAAAGGTAGAGTTTTAAAAGACTCTAAAGGAAACGTAGTTTTAAATGCAAATACAGGAGAGCCAGTTTTTCTAACAGATGTACCTGGAGGAAGAAGTGTTTCTGATGTAGCTCAAGATTTAGCCTTTAGATTTGGTCCGACACCAAGAGAAGTAGTAGGCGATATTGGATATGGTTTAGGACAATTAGCTAAAGCGTATGGAATTCCTGTCATTAGTACAGCTCAAAGAATAGGTGGAGGTTTAAAAGACTTATATGACTATTTTTTCACAAAACCAACTGTCACCTATGGAGGAAGTAGTGATATAACAGTAAAAGAAGAGCCAATACAAACAGTTCCTCAGTTCCCATACAATTTTGAAACAGTAATTAAACCTAGACCTCTTACTAATGAAATTCTTCCTACTGAATTAACAGAAGAAGATTTTAATAATACTTATAAATTTTTAGATCAAAGGTCTCGTTTAGATAATCTTCCTTTTAAGGCAAAACCTAATGTAAGTAATCAAAATGAGTTTCAAACAACTTTAGCTGATGCAAGAGCAGATAACGTAGGAATAAATTTAATAGGTCAATTACAAAATTTACAGAATTTAGCTCAACAATATAATTTAGATAAAATCCAATTTGATCCGTTTAATCCAAACCAAATAGGATATAAAGATCAGTTTATGTTCAATAATACTCCTGTAAACTATAACGTAGGTATTGGAGATCAAGGAATACAAGGTGGATTAAGTTTTGTATTTAAAAATGGAGGAAGTGTAGACAAATACGCTGGTTTAGGTTATAAACTTAAATAAATGAAATTAATTCAATTTATTATAAATACATTTAAAAGAAAGGTAGAGAAAGATCCTCATGAAGAACATTGGGGAATAGGTGCATCATGATTGAAATTACAGATGAATTGAAGGCTAGGGTTATAGCCCATGAAGGAATTGTGGACGAATTATATTTAGACAGCCTAGGAAAAGCCACTGTGGGCATCGGCCATTTGATACAGCCACATGAACGAGATAGATTTCCTGAGGGAAAAAAGATTTCTAGAGAAGAAATCGATGAGTTGTTTGATATTGATATTAATAGAGCAGCAGCGGGAGCTGACTTACTAATTAACGAATGTATTGGACACGATTTACCTCAACACGTAGGCGAAGTAATTGTGGAAATGGTTTTCCAACTAGGGACTCAAGGAGTTCGAAACTTTAAGAAGATGTGGAAAGCAATGAGAGTCAAGGATTGGAAAACAGCGTCACTGGAAATGCAGGATTCTAGGTGGCATAAACAGACACCGAAACGCTGCGAAGAACTAGCTGAAATAGTTGCAAATACATAATTAATTCCCATATAGATTGAAGAACTGCTTTTAAAGGGTTCTTTATTAATGCTCATAGAAGGAGATTATTATGACAACACTAAACTATAATTTAATGCGTTCAATCATTGGGTGGGACCCAAGTTTCTTAGAAGAAGAAGCTTTTGAACAACATTTTCCCCCTTACAACTTATACGAAATAGAAGAAAACAAGATAAAGCTAGACATGGCTTTGGCTGGATATAACAAAGACAAAATTGAAGTCACTGTTAAAGATAGTATTCTTTGTGTTTCTACTAAAAAAATTAACAAAGATTTAAAAGAAAAGTCTTTTATTCATCGAGGAATAGCTGAAAGAAACTTTGAAAGAAAATTCAAACTAGCTGAATTTATGGAAGTGACTGATGCTAAAATGGAAGACGGTCTTTTACAGATTATCTTAGAAAGAATTGTTCCTGAAGAACAGAAACCTAAGAGTATTGAAATAAAGTAAGATTAGGGGCGAAAGCCCCTTTTCCTACAGAGTTCTTCTAATAAAGTTTGGAAAGCGACCTTCTTGTTTGAAAGTCATATAAGCTGCATACCAATCTTTTTTGTATTCAGACTGACAGAACTCTTTAATTGATTCTTCTTTTTCATCACTTTTAAAAAAGTTTAAGAAGTGATTCATTGCTCTATTAGTTAAATTAAACATTTTTATTTTCTCCTTGATAAGAAGTTTTTATTCACATTTTAAAAAAAGAGAATTGTTGTTTGAGCACAATAGATATGATAAAATCATATTTAGAATGATAACGACACAATATACAGGAAGGTAACTTTGATGTATGTTGCAAAAGTTTCTAAATCTAGTGTCTCTTGCAAAAAACAGGTTTATTAACCGTCGTTATCTTTCTATTAAGCGACACCGTCAACTGACAGTATCTTTTCTAATTTATTCAAATACCACTGAGCTTTCCTGATATCTTCGATACCATTCTTCTCTCGATGTCTGGCGAGATATTTCCATATCTGACCTTTTAAATACCCAATAAACTCATCTTTAGTTAACTGAGATTCAATTGCATCGATTGTTTCAATAGTTTTATTTTTATAATAATTAGGATTGATTTTATCACTCATTTTGCTTCTCCCCAGTTTTTACCCACTGCTACGTCTACCTTAGACGGAACACTCATCTCAATGCTATTTTCCATGACATCAATAATCTTCTTTTGAACCTCTGGATCATCGTTAAGACTAATCGCTAGTTCATCATGAATTTGAATCATCGGAGTAATTCCTTCTTTGTCTAGTTCAACCATAGCTTTCTTTGTTTGATCAGCAGCTGATCCTTGAATTAATCGATTTAACGCTTTGTAAGTCCCTGATCGTTTTAGAGGAGTATATTCACCATACTCTTCTTTAGCTCTATCTAAAGGATATGCCTTATAAGAACCAAACGCTTTTGGTTCCCATAGTTCAAAACGACATCTACGACCTAAGAAAGTTTTAACAGCTCCTCTTTTATTCGCGTGATCAGAAACTGCGTCAGCTAACTGTCGAACAAAAGGAACTCTTTCGTTATACTGCTTAATTAAAGACTTACCTTCTTCTGGATCAATACCTAATTGATCAGAAAGCTTTCCTACACCCATACCGTAAAATAGCCCTAAATTTATGGTTTTAGCGCTCTTACGAGGGATATTACCAATCTCAGCCATGATTGTATGAAAGTCTGTTTCTTTGTCTTCGTTGTAAGCTTTGACAATCTTTTCAGCACCCTCAAGCTTCACGATGTTTGCATAGTGGCTCACGAGTCGTGGCTCTTGCTGAGAGTAGTCAAAAGAACCCCAACTCTCACCTTCTTCAGGTAAGAATAATCCTCTAACTAAAGAACCGATTTTGATATCAGATTCAGCGTCATCTTTAGCAGGAATTTGTTGAAGATTAGGATTAGAATAACTAAATCGACCTGTCAGCGTACCACCATTTTCTGTTCGTAGCTGATTAATATTGGCATGAATTCTTCCGTTATGCTGATACTTTTCAATCGTATGAAGGAACGTGGTCCGTGCCTTGTTAAAGTTTCTGGCCTGAACAATTGCTTTAGGAATCGCATGAGGATGAAACTCTAAAAAGTTTTTTGTAAAACTAGGATTACCTTTATCTGTTTTAGGGTAATCAATTTTACATTGATCAAAGACCGTCGCAATAGAACGAGCCGCCCAGATATCACATTTCAACCCTGTCTCATCAAAAATAAATTTCATTAATTCATTTTCTTTTTTGACAAAAGTCTTTTCAGCTTTTTTTAATTGCTCTAAATCAACTCTCACACCTTTCTTCCTCATCTTCATTAAGATAGGAATTAAATCTGTTTCTAAATCAAAAACAGTTTGTAAATCTTGTTGAGTGATTTCAGGTTTTAATCGGTCCCATAGCTTCAAACAAAGAACAGCATCTTGTTCAGCATATTCACCTACGTACTGAGAAGGTATTTTATACATCTCACTTTTAGGATTAACGCCCCATTGGGCTGCTGTTTCGTTTAGTAAAAATTCATTTTTACTTTCAGCTAAGTATTCTTTCGACACTGCATTCAATGAATAACTATATTTGTTTTCATTAATCAAAGGAGCCGCGATCATCGTATCAATGATACGACCATTCCATTTAACGCCTTCAGCTTCTAACCAACCAAAGTCATAGGTAGCGTTATGAGCTATCTTCTCTCCTTCACCAGAGAGCATTTCATTTAGCCAGTCAAACACGACTCGTGGATCGTGGTTAAATCCTGTCTCATGTCGAATAGGATAATATCCTTTCCAACCGTCAACAGCGATAGCAACGCCAATAATTTCTCCGTCTTTGGTCGCCCACCCTGGACCTTTGTCCATGATGTTCGGATCTTTGGTTTCTAAGTCGATAGCAATTTTATCTGCATCTTTAATGTTTGGGAAATCCATTGGTGGAACCCATTCTGATTTAGGCTTAAACATACCTATTTGCTTACTCATATTCTATACGCCTCCCGCGATTGTGGTGTAATGATATAGAGATTTTCCTTTGCTCTAGAAAAAGCAACATAAAATAATCGATGTTCATTAACAGGATTTTTGCGATATTCTTCATACGCCATTTTTCCTATATCCAGAGAAACAATAACATTGTCTGCTTCTCCACCTTTTTGTTGATGAATAGTCGATAAGGTTACTCTGGGCTCTAAAGCAAGATTTTCACCTCTGGTTTCTAAGTTCTCTAAATACGCCTTAGTTTCAGTATTGATTGTTGTCATTACTTCTGTCCAAGGAGTACCCAACTCAGCTTGTAGCCCAAAATTATCTTTTAAATTTACAAAAGATAATTTCTTATCAGGAAAAGCTTTTCGTTGTTCTGCGATTAATTTTTTACAACCACGAGCAACAAATTCTTTACCTAAACACTTATAGAGATTCTCTACTAATCGAATAGGAACTTCATTAGTTTCTGATCTCATTAAATCTTTCCAAGTTAAGATTGCATTTCTTTCTTTTGTACCAACAGAATATCGATACTTACTATCTTTTAATTTAACTCTAAAGAAGATATTTTTCTTCCTCATTACTTCTTCCATGTCATCTCGAATACTTCGAGTACGACCCATTAATAGCCAAGTTCCTTCATTCATATCTAAATGAAACATTCCTCTGATAAATTCTACATTACCGTCTCTATCAGCAGGAGACCATTTCACATCATCATATCCTATGATTTGTTCTTCCACACGATTAACAATTTCCCAAACTTTTCTAGGAACTCTTTTTGACTCATCTAAAACAATTAAATTTTTACATTCTTCTTTTATCTGAATAGCTTTCGATACATCTGCATCTGCCCAAGTATAAATTGCTTGATTAGGATCCATAGCTAAATAACTTTTCTCAGAGTTATTCCAAATCTTTTCTGCCATTTTCCATTGAATCGTAGACATATCTTGAGACTCATCAAAGAAAACAACTTTAAAAGATTTATAAAAACTACCATTAGCGTAGTTAGTAATTAAATCAGTAAAATCTACTTTCGGTCCTTGGTCCTTTACGATGTAACCAGTTTTACCATTAGTAAATTTTTCATAACCAAAATCTTTATAGTCTTTTAAGCCTTTATCGATGTATTCTAATTTGTGCCAAATAATATCTTTGGCAAACATAGTCCAACAGTCACGTAAAGAAATATCTCTTCTTTTCGCTTTCTCTATAAGATCAATGTATTTGTCGTCATAGTTGTTGAAAAATATGTCATCATCATTATTAACGTTAATACTAATCCTAAGTTCATTTGATACGTTTCTCCAATCATTGTTACTCATTATATGTTCTCTATTAAGACCCATTTGTCTTAACGCGAAAGAGTGTAAGGTACTGAAATTTTCTAATTGATTTGTAGGAACCTTAAACTTTTGTGAAGCTCTTTGTTTCGCTTCATCGACTGCTTTATTAGAAAAAGAAAAGAAAGCAATCTCATCAATTCCTACATCATTAGCCAAATACTCTTCTATTTTATTTAAAATAAATGTGGTTTTCCCTGTCCCTGGGGGACCGATAATCACGGTAGGGGTTTTCTTATCCAATAAATTCATGTGCGTAACAAACCCTTTCCTTATGTTTTTCTCTCAGTTCTTGAGAATAACCACCGAAATTAGATTTCTTTTTACCAGAGGCAATACGATCTAATTCTTTTTCATAATCTTCTTTCCTGTTTTGTTTATTATGAGTCGTAGGTCTCCACTTTTCAGGGTGCGCTTCTCGATATTCACCAAAACGAGGATGTGCTGTTTTAGAAAAGAATCGATGACCGTGGACCGTGAATTGTTTTGCCACTGCTTCAGATAAACGAACACCTAAACCCAATCCTTGAAAATCAGGAAGTATCACTGTCCTGTGTTCCCTCCATGCTTTTTCTTTGATTGTTCCTGAGGGAAAAAAGATAACTGATGAAAATCCGACTGGGACTCCGTTCCATGTTGCGATCCAACATCGTGTAGCTGTACTGATGTTTGCTGTGAGATAGTGATGCTCAGCGAAGTATGACCAAATTTTGTGGGAACAAGGAAAGACTTCCAAAACGATCTTGGGTCGCCTAAGTAACCCCCTTGTTGTTACTTTGCTTGAATTGGTATCAAAAACCCAATCAGGTTGGAGCCAATCAATGATGTCATAGTGACATGATGCAAACACAACATTCTTAATGTTTTTATTTCGAATAAATTTTTGAAGAGCATTCGAACAAGACTTAGCTACATTACGATCAACCACACTGGTAAACTCATCAATAACTGCATTGTCTTTTACTCTTCTGGCCAGATCCGATCGAAATCTTTCTCCTGTACTGAGTACGTGATACGGTCTCATCCAAGAGGGAATAGAATTAAATCCTACCGAAGATAGTCTATCTTGCGCCTCTTCTGGTGAATCAAAGTGAGAACAAACAGCTTTGTTTGAATCCCATTCAATATTTTCTTCTTGACCAAATTCTTTTAATAAACTTGATTTACCACTACCAGAAGCTCCAACAATTAAACCAATATTAAATTCCTCTGTTGGTTTTTGAAACTCTGGTAAAGTAAATTCTGTTTGACCTTCAAATTTATAATCAAACATTCTACTGATTTCATCAGTGATGTGATCAGTTTGTACTTGTGATTTTAACGTACGCATTTAGATATAAGCTCCTTTCTAATATCATACATTGATACAGCTCTGTGAATGATGTCTAAAATAACTTTTAAGTCACCATGAAACCATTCACCTCTTTTTTTTACTATGCCTCTGTGTTTGTTTTTCTTTAACTCTTTATGACAAATATTTTCCATTCTTTTGTTATTAAAAGGTATTTTAACATAAATAGTCAAAGGATTTGGATTACCTGTTTGAATAGAACGAAATCTTTGTTCAAGAGACCTTATAGTAGATTTACCTACTTTGAAGTCACCTACTGTGTTAGGTGTAAACAAATGTTCTTTTGTTCCTATTACATATAACACGTCTTGATCTCCTTCCATTAAAAAGGTATTTCCCCTTCTACTTCTTCTTTTTTCATGTCAGGAACTTCTAATTCAACATCTTCAATAGTAAGCTGTTTTATTTTCCATAACCTAACTCTCGTGTTCTTAACTGTTTTAATTAAGTCACTTGCATCATATTCTTCTTTTAGTCTCATCGTTACCCACGGTCTGGACTCTTTAAAATCATTTCGCTTTAAATGGTCCATTAAATCTTTAAGAGCAAAGTATGTAAAACCTTCCTCAGTATAAGATTTACCTAAGAATATATCTGCCATTGTCAAAGCTTCGCCTTGATGTAGACAAAACTCTTCTAACAATTCTTTAAACTCACCTTTCTTGGTGACTTCTTCAGGTGGATGATCAATAGAAATAGACTCAAACAATTCACTATATGTTTGGTTCCATTCTGCTGAACTCATATTCATAATCCCTTTGTTTAATTGTTCTAAACAAGCCTGAATAATTTTTTTATGTGTCATCAAATCTTCAGTATTAGCGATTTCAATTCTTCGATCATCGACATTTAAAAAGTATCGAGGAGGATCTGATTTATAAACTTTCAAATCCGAATACACAGGATGATCCCTGTCACCTTCACTTCCAATACCAAATTTTCTTTTCTTACAAAGTCTCTTATTACATAAAGACTCGATAGGAGGCTGAGTACAACGATACATATATTTAGGAGCACCATTGTTATCACTTTGACTAATTTGTTTTATTACTACTAAAACCTCATCTGATTTCAAAGGAGGATTGATATAGTTTCTATTGTATTCTTCTACTAATTCCTTGTAATTATCTGGATCTGCCTTACGATAGTATACGCCTACATTGAACAGAGCGTTATTCCGGGAGCCATCGGAAACACCCTGTTCAGTTAGTATTTGTAGGCATGGAGGTCCGTCTTTAATAACCTCGTTCTTGAAATCGGTTTTAATCGATTTGAGAGCACCAACAACGAGGCTATCGTAGTGAGAAAGAAACTCTTCTAAGTTTAAACCAGAACCATTTTGATCAAGAGCATAACGACTTCTTCCGTGATAAGGTAAGTTAATCCAACTTCCTGTATCTCGTTTTTCTTCACCTTCTCTTTGATATAGTTCGATTTGCTTAGGAAACACTTCAGCCTTTGGATAACCTAAAGCTGTTGCCATTTCACTTAACTTTGTTTGCATATCTTTGGCTGAGACATACTGTTTAGTAAATAAATATAAATGTGCACCACCACTTTTGGATAAACACATAATTAACGGAAACTTTTTTTGCTTAACTTGTTTTAATAAAGCTTTGTGATCCAACGGATAGACATCAATATCGATTGCTCCAAACTTACATTGATCATCATCGTTGATCGGTACAATACCCATAGCAGGATATTCACCTTTAAGGTGTCGTTCAAATTTTTCCAAGGACGGTGCTTCGTGGACCGTCATCATGTGAGCCTCTACCTTTTTACCTTCTTGGGGCTCATTCTTTTTTTCAAAGACACCGTGAGCTCTTTCAAGCCCTGTGAAGATTTCTTTGAACTTCTGTACTAATTCTAATTCCATATTAACCTCTCAAATTAATAGCTTCCTCCTATGTGTGGTTGGGGTCGATCGAAAGGAGGCTAAAGACCAAACCCCAACCTTATTAAGAGTGAGCGGAGGAAAACACTCTTAATCTTTTGTGGGCTATTAACTAGAACGGTATATCGTCACCGTTCTGCGAGGCATTCCCTTGTGGGGAAACTTTGTCATCATCCTGTGTCGGAGTGATTTCAATATCACCACTGTGAATAGATTTTTCGAATTGAGTGGCATCCTCGATTATTGCCTGAACATTTTTTAGCCCTAGTTCATCAATCCATTTATTCTCTGTGATGACCCAACCATGCCAAGAACCTTTGGCATTTTTTTCTTTGACCGTGGCTAGTGTATAGGCACGAGCAAAGTCTTTTGGTTGATAGATTTCATCGCCTTCAACACGTCTCTGATTGGACATTAATGAATTCCATGTCCTTGATTTTTTTAACTGTGTTGATTTCATTTTGATGATCGCTTTACTCCAAGCACCACTGTCTTCGAGTACGATCACATAATGCTCAGCAGTGTTCTCGATATAGGTGTCAGGTTTTCCTACAAAGCGCTCTTTGTTGTCATCACCTCGAACAACTTTTCCGTCCATTTGGAACTTTTGAAATTGTTCAGGAGTATAGATGTTGACTGGAGCACCTGATCCTTCTCCTCGTTCTGCCCACTCTACAAATCTTCTACGATAGTAGACTGGTAAAACAGTTAAGGAGTCATAGACCTTGTTAGTGACAGTATTAAAAATCTGTCCTAACTTTGCACCTTCGATGAACTTACCGTCATCTTCTTCTAACTGAGGAGCACCTTTACTTAAAATATTAAAGTAAGGAATTTGATAATCCTCAGCATCTCTTTTTGAGAGGGAGGGACCTGCCTTCAATAGACTGCTTAGGGTCGCTATCTCCTTTCCCTTTTGTTCTTTCACTATTTGCTTTTTACTTGCGTCTGTCATTTATTTACCTTTCTTGATATTGACTTTATGACCTACGAATACTCCAAAAGTATCCATAGGAAGATTTTTTCCACTCTCAATCATTTCACGAATGAAACCCCTAAGAGTAGACGGTTCGACTTTGACATTTCTGTCAGTGTCTAACCCTTGGTTCGCTAAATCAGAAAAAAGACTTTTTGCTTTCTCATCTTCAGCTCTACCAAACTTTACTATGACTTGGTTTTTAATCAAGTCTTCATACCCATTATCACGAAGCCAGTCAAAAGCTTCTTCTTGTTTTTCTTTGGATATGGTTCCTGTGTAAAACGGTTTAATTTCTACATTACTTCCGTCTTTCATTTTAATTGATGTAACACCTCGCTCTTCAAACAACTGAACTAAATTTTCATTTGCCTTACGAAGAACTTCCTTTTTGACTTTCATCAAAGCCTCAAGGTCTTCTATTTCTTTTTCAGCTTTCAAATAATCTTGAGAAGCTTTTGAAATAGGGTCGACTTCCGTTACTTGAAAATCCGACTCTTCACGTCTTAAATTAATAGCCATGTATTACTCCTTTTTATTCTTAGTTATAAACGTCAACACGAATGGGAAAGTAATCTTTTTCGATCCTATCGTATTTTAACATATTATATCTACCATTAGATATAGTGACTAAGACTGATGTTGTCAACCCAATCAACGCGGGATCTCCAACTAAAAGTAAATAATCGTTGTCATTAAAGTCTTTTAAGACACTTTTAAGTTTTCTAATAGTAGGTTGTGGAGACATTACCACCTGTTTGTTTCCGTCAAACAGATATACAATTTCTCCAAATCTTTCTGCCTGAGAGTAGTCTAGTCCTCTATACGTACCGTCAGGATATTTTCTCATTACATTTTGTATGATGTACACTTTACTTTTTGAATTCATTTATTATATTCTCTTATAAGAATAAAATTTTATATATGTTAGTAGAAAAATACAAGTTTAAAACTAAGCCTATGCAACATCAATTAATTGGTCTTGCTGGGATGATGAATTCCTTTGATAAGGACGTGCCAGAGTACGCCTTGTTTATGGAAATGGGTTGTGGAAAAACAAAAGTTTTAATCGACGGTGTTTCCATTTTATTTGATAATGGAAAGATAAGTAATCTTTTAGTTATTTGTCCTAACGGAATTAAATATAATTGGCGTGAAGAATTAGGAAAACATTTAGCTGAACATATTGATTACGATGTTCATGTTTGGGAAGGCGCTAAGACAAAAAAAGAACAAGAAGAAATTAAATCAAAATTATTCGCAACCGATAATAAATTAAAAGTTTTGATCATGAACATTGATGCAATCATTACCAAGAACGGAAGTATGATTGCTGAAAAATTTACTTATACAGATAAAACTTTGATGTGTGTTGATGAGTCGACGATCATTAAAAACGGATCAGCTAAAAGAACAAAGAGATGTATTAAGATTGGTTCTTATGCAAGGTATCGAGTTATCTTAACAGGATCTCCCATTACAAAATCACCAGAAGATTTATACTCACAATGTGCTTTTTTAAACGAGGACCTTTTAGGTTTTAGTTCTATCTACACTTTTAAAGCCAGATACTGTGATCAAGTTAAAATGAATTTTGGTGGAAGAAGTTTTAATAAAGTTACTGGATACAAACGTTTAGATGAACTCACTGATAAAATTAGAAATTTTTCTTATCGAGTAACGAAAGATGAAGCTCTGGATTTGCCTGATAAAATTTATTTAAAGAGACGCGTACCGATGACCGATAATCAGTTGAAAGCTTATGTCATGATGAAGAAACTAGCTCTAGCTGAAATTGACGGTGAACAGTTGACCACTGCTACATTGATTGCTCAACTAAAAAGATTACATCAAATCGCTTGTGGTTACATGACAACGGACGAGGGAAAGTTAATTGACTTCTCAGAAAACAGAGTCAAAGAATTATTAGATACAATTGAAGAGACGGACGGAAAAATAATTATTTGGTGTTCTTACCGACACAATATTCGAACTGTTATTGAAGCTTTAGATAAAAAATATGGACAGGGTTCTGCTGAAGGTTTTTATGGTGAAACACCGTCAACGGAAAGACCTAAGATTATTGAAAGATTTAGGGATCCTAATCACCACATGAGATTTTTAGTCGGACACCCACGAACTGGTGGATATGGACTGACTTTAAATATAGCCCATACTATGATATTTTATTCCAACGACTATGATCTTGAAATAAGAGAACAGGCTGAGGCTAGAAATCATAGGATAGGTACAGAAAAGAAAGTGACTTATGTTGATCTTATCTGTGAGGGAACGGTAGATGAAAATATTATTAAAAGTCTCCGTTCTAAAATTAACATCGCTACTGAGATAATGGGCGAACAATTTAAGGAGTGGCTAATATGATGCCAGAAATAATACTAGAAGATCATCAAACAATTGATCATCAAAAATTAAAAATTGCTTGTGAGTGTTTTAATGCATTAATTAAAATGCAAGAAAATTTAGACAAGTACGAGAAATGGGCTATGGCTAACATTATTCATGAGACTGCTATGGACCTAGCAAAGGACATTACAAAGAAAGTACAATGAGAAATAGAAAAGTATTTCCAATAAAGAGATATCAAGAAAAACTTTTGAGTCTTTATGAAAGACAATTAAAAAAGTGGAGAAATGATATCGATAATTGGGACGATAGAAATATTAAGATGACTGAAGCCAGATTAAAATCTGTCGAATATCTTATTAATAATAATTATAAACATTATGTGGGGTTTTAAATGAAATATCACGAAATACCTGGGTGGTTTAATGGCTACGAACAATATGACAAAGCAGTCGACTACTGTCCTCAAAACGGAAAAATTTTAGAAATTGGTTGTTTTTATGGGAAATCAACTACCTATATGTGCACCAATATTGTTAATACAAAGAGAACTGATCTTAAAGTATATGCTTTAGACACGTTTAGAGGCTCCTCAGAGCATGGTTTTATCAAAGAAGCAGTTGGACCAGACGGAACCTTTAAAGCTTACACAGAAGCCAATTTAAAGGAATTTATAGACCAAGGAATTGTTGAGCTGATAGAAAGTCGTTCTGATAATCCAGAAGTTATCAATAGATTTGAGGACGGATTTTTTGATGTAATTATTGTGGACGGTGCTCACGAGTATGATGCAGTATTAGATGATATCGAAAATTGGTGGTCAAAGCTCAAAAAAAACGGAATTATGCTTTTTGATGATATGTATATGGAGTCAGTGGCTCAAGCAGTAGCAAAAGGATTAAAAGATAGAGTTCCTCATTATTCAGTCATGCAAGGTCGAGAAGCCTATGGAATAGCCTATAATGGTGAAGATCAATCTAAAGCCAAAAAATATTGGAAAGTGATACCAGAGGATCACTTTAAATAATTGAAGTTGTCGATGTTTAGAAATAAAATTCTAGGCATGAAAAAGGCTCTTGAGGATAAAGTAGAAATAGAATGGATCGACGCTTACGAAATGGAAAGTGGGTGGCATGACTTGGAAGACGCTGAAAAGATCACTCCCCCCACGGTCTTTAGCATGGGCTACATGGTTAAGGACACGAAAGAATATGTCATCATCTGTGCTGATAAAGGTCGCAAAGGAGACTCTGACTGTGGTCGCGTCCAAGTTATTCCGAAACCGTGGATCAAAAAAATAGAATTACTGTGAAAGAATTCTTAAACAAAAAACATATTTCTGGAACCGTTTCAGAATATTCAGCAGTTAATAAACTTTTACAAAAAGGTTTTTTAGTTTTTAAAAACGTAGCGCCTCATGGCATGATTGATTTAATTGCGATCTCTCCAGAAAATGAAACTTTTAGAATTGATGTAAAAACAGTTTCTAGACGAACAAAGAAAACAAATTATAGGAGGGAGGGAGACATGATTTACAGGTCCCCCTCAAGTGAGCAAAAAAAATTTGATATTGTTTTGATGATCGTGGACGGTGATCGATTTAAAATTTTACCGAGTCGTTCCAAGCTTTCAAAAATACTTAAGTCGAAGTAAATTCTTTTTTAGAACAAAAAGCAGTCGCGTACGTGTTCTTTGTTTCCAATTGTAGTTTTAATCTAAGTGCTGATCCCATATCAAGACATTCGTTTAAGGTCTCAAAAGGTTCGGACATTGGAACAACCTTACAAGTATTATTAAGACTTAACGTAGGATCATAAAAACAAACGATCATGAATAAGTAAACTTTAGCCATGGAACAATCGTATCATAAAAGTCAAATTATTTATTTGTCAAAATCAAAAATAAATAGGTAGATATCTAATCACTGACTCTGATATAATGGTCGTTCACCTCAAATAAAAGGAGAAAAAATGACAGAAGAACAAGAAAACAAACTGATTATAGCCTACTTACAGGACGTAATCGCTCAAATGACTGCATATAAAGAATACAAGCCAGAAGACAGTCAAACAGAAGAGAGAATGAGAACTAATTAAGTTCTTCTTCTCTCTAAAATTTCTTTTCCTTTTTCTACTATTTTCTTCCAAAAACTAAAATCATAAAGCTTTTCTGATCCGTCTGTAAA
>Ga0181591_10001089_pt1 | contig 22932 bp, 10 predicted proteins | sample 071ome_33_FD_133757 | JGI IMG/M metagenome (GOLD analysis project Ga0181591, IMG submission 133757) | Coastal salt marsh microbial communities from the Groves Creek Marsh, Skidaway Island, Georgia - 071412AT metaG (megahit assembly) | ecosystem: Environmental > Aquatic > Marine > Intertidal...
GACGAGGACGAGGACGAGGACGACGACGACGTCCCTTCCTCCGTCGCGATCTCCCGCGTCGTCGTCTTCGTCTATGCCGTCGTCCTCGTTTTGACCGAGACCGAGGCGAACAACGAACGAGAAGACGAAACGCCGTGCGAGACCCCATATACGATTTGACGGGTTATGACCCGTGGTGGTTGGATTTGATTGTTCATGACTCTTAAATTGGATAATAGGGGTCTCTTTCGACTCGGACGTGGATTTCAACCTCTCGACAGTGCGCGACGAACCGGAAAACGAACGAACGAACGCGCGCGCGCGCGTGTGTGTGTGAAAAAGAGAGAGTCACAACGCGTGGGGACACACCGTCGACGCCGAGCTCGTTTCTGAGGACGATCGCGCGGCGACCCGAACGAAATGGCGCGAGGAAGCGCGAGATTCGTGGCGTATCGAAGCGAGTTTTTGCAAAGTAAAACGGGCCGAGGACGATCGGCCAAGTACTTCTTGATCGAAGAGAGCGGGGAGGAAACGCTGGCGGCGTACGCGGACGAGAGCACGCCCGGGGATTCGCACTACACGTACAAGAATCACGATGATTTTACGAGCTACGGGACGCTGACGTGTCATAATAGAAAGGCGTTGCACGCGTGGTTGGACGAAATCGTTCGAGCGACGAGCGGACGGGTGACGAATGGACCGATCGGGGCGCAGAATCCGAAGGGTGCTTCGACGAAGAACAAAAAGAAGAAGAACGTGATGCGGAATACGGGGCTGGTGTTGACGCACGAGGCGGCGACGGACGTCGGGTCGGCTGGGGTGACGTCGTCGACGACAAAGGCGGATGGGTCGGCAAAGTTTGTGAATTATTCTCAAGAAAAGTTTACGTTTCCGGACGGCAGGCGAGGGATGCGGTTTTACGTCATAGATGAGGCGGGCGCGCCGACGTTGGCGGTACTGGGTGAGGAGCGGGAGACGCGCGATGGGCACTATCAATACAAGAGGGTGGACACGTTTACGGCGGGCGCACCGTTGCGGTGCGGAAACCTGAGCGGCGTGCACAAGTGGCTCAAGGATCACATTGCCGGTGGGCAACTCGTGGGTGTCAACTTTCCTTTCGCTGGTGCTGTGGGTGGTGGCAAGGAAAAAGGAGGCGGGGCGAGTGCGGCGGCGCTCGCGCGCAAGAAGCGAGGCGACATCGCGGATGGCGTGAGTCTCATCGATCCTATGATCGCGTTTCAAGCCAAGGTTGAGGAACGAGAGGCGCAGTGGGCGATCGCCCGTCGGGCGTCGCTCGCGTACGTGCGTGAACCAACGCATCCGGATCACTTAGCTGAATTAGACGTCATCATCCCCGTTCTCAAGAGCGTGAAGAATGAGAACAAGGGAACAGTGAAGAATATGCTCGCCGCCATTGACGCGTTCAAAGCGTTGAGTTCAATTTACGTTTCGCTTCATACTTTGGATGAGCTGGAGATCAAGGACGTAGTGGTCGCGTTGCAAAAGCACCCGAACGAGACGATCGCTCTCTTGGCAAAGAAGAGCGTGCAACAGTGGCTCGGTTCTCTGTACAGTCATGTGGGCACGCTCGCGAGCGTGTACCACAGACCGATTACTCAACCTCCTAGGCACAAGGTTGGCTATGGTCCGCCCAAGGAAGAAGTGAAAACAGAACCGAGCGCAAAGTCACCGCCAGCATCTCGACAGCGCGCTCAAGCGGCGGCACAGACGCCGAACGCTGCTGGAAGCAAACGCGCTGCTGACACCTTGCCAGGAAGCGCTTCAAAACACACGCCGGCGGCAAAGGTGCAAAGAAATAGCGCCGGCTTGCCGGGCAGTACTCCGATAGGTAAAGGTCACAAACTCTGTCCGCAGTGCAACGGTACATGCGGGTCGCCTACTCGCGTTTGCCCGCACTGCGGGTCGACGTTGCCGTACAAACAGTCGCCAAAGGTGCGAGACGCGCACAAAGGTGGTAAGAAGTAGATTCTTTTAGCTCGAAACGATGTGGAATTTAACGTCTAATCTCTAGTACACCGTCTCTGCGTTCATCTTTGCCCACTTTACGACGTGTCGACCCTTAATCGCGAGTAGATTGGCGCCCCCGACTTCACCCACCTCGAATTTGAGGTCAGCGGCTCGCAAGCATGTCTCAATCGCCAACATACGACGCTGCGCGCCACCCTTACCGGGCTTCCCTTTGCCCGCGTACAAGAAGGAAACCGTCGGGATATTTTCCTCCTTGAGCTTTTCGAGTCTTTCTAACAATACGAGCGTCGCAACCACAGATTCTGTTCTAGAGAGGGTGTTCATGTTGATGGTGCATGAGGCGGAATCTGGATCTCTCACAGCAAGGGCTCCGTCCAAGTCTTCGTAAACGCCTTCGGCGACACCTTCCGCGTACACCGAGCGCAGAGTAGCCACCTTTGGGCTGTGTACAAACGAGACGCCGTTGCCAGATTCGAGAGAGTGCTTCGCGACGGCCAGCTCGACTCCACCGGAACCGATTATGGCGTCAAAGACAGTCGTGTACGTCTCTCGGTTTGGTTTGAGCGCCGAATTCTTCTTGGCCTTCTCCTTCAGAATGGCAAAGTACTTCAGCGCATCATCTCTACGGTCAGCGCGCCCGAGCGCGCTAATCAAGACGTTGAAAAGAATTCGATTCGGTTCGATACCGTTTGCGAGCATTTCCTTGTACATCTTGACAGCCGTGGCGGCGTCGCGCGCCTTGGCGCAAGTGGAGATGATGCTGCCGTACGTAATGACATCGGGAGTGACATTCAGTCGCTTCATCGCCTCGTACAGCTCGAGTGATGCTTGCACAGACGTCTCGTCGTGTTTGGCGTTCAACCCAGCAGCATGAATCAGCCTGTTAAGCGTCGCAACTTCGACCTCTACCCCAGACTCGCGCATCTTGGCAAAGGCTTCAAAAGCCATTTCGGGCTTACCCGCCTTGCACGCTGTGTCGATGAGCAACGTGAAGGTTGTCTTATCGAGGCTGACGTTATCGTTCGCTTGCATCTCTTCGAAAATTTCAAACGCTTCTTCCACTCGCGGCTGTGGAGCGTGAACACACGCGCTCAAGAGCATGTTATAAGTAGCCTTTCGCGGCGCAAGACCGTTCTTCTTCATATCCAGAAAAACGTCGAGTGCGCGGCCAATCAATCCGCTCTTCGCCATTGACTCGAGCGCTGTCTCGCACGTCACTCTCGTCGGGGTCACGCCAGTCTCGATAAGTTCTTCGTACGTGCGAATCGCCAGATCGTGCTGGTTGGCGCGATGCGCGGCGACGATGAGGGTGTGATACGCGGCGGGCGGCGGGTTGACGCCTTCGCCGAGCATCTCCTCGAAAAGTCTACACGCGCGAATGAGTCTGTCTTGCGGACCTTTACGCTTACCCATGTCGGTGTTCGCCAACGCACGCAACAGGTCTGTGTACAGCTTGGCGCCGACGCGCAAACCCATGTACTTCATATCATCTTTGATGCGTAAGGCTTCCTTGATGGCGCCCGCCTTGAGCGCGAGCTCGATGACCAAGTAAAATGTCCTCGCGCTCATACTCACCTCAGCCTCAACCATGGCATCGTAAACCTGAATCGCGCGCTCCGGCGCGCCGATTTTCCTGCATACGAGCATAACCGCTACGTACGTACTCTCAACCGGCTCCACGCCCGCGTCTCGCATCTCTCGCACCACATCAAGCACTTCCTCCATGCTCTCGCACAGTCGCACCACGTCATTACACTTTGTCACCGTCGTCGCGTCATCCTCATCCGTCTCCGCGTCGTACAAAAACGCCAACCGCGCGTTCTTCGCCCCACTTTCTCCGGATCCACGCGCGCTTTGCTGCGCTCGACGCACCGCGGTTCGCTTCTCTCGTCTTCGCGCCTTTTGTTTATCCACGCGCTCGAACACGTCCTCCTCATCCATGGTTCCTTTGAAAACGTCGTCGCGTTCTTTCCTCGCCGCCGTCTTCGCGTCGAACCGAGCGATCTCATCCTCGTGAAAACTCTCCATCGCCGAGAGCACGTCCGCGGCGTCGAGATCATCCGCCGCGGACGCGCGTATCGCCGCGCACCTACGCGGTGTTCGTGTCGGTCTTTTGCCGGCGACCCAGCGCCGACGAGGCGCCGACGTCGATGCCGTCGGCGGCCCCGTCGGCTGCACGGAGACGACGCGGTACGTCGATGGCATCATCGCGGGCGTTCGCGCGGGGGATCAGTCTGTACGCGCGCGGAACTTAGTGCGCGCGCGCAAGTTCGCGAGGCGGTGTGGCGTCCGTGCGCTTTTTCGGTGGGGGGTGACGTCACTGGTTTGTTTGGATTGCCAAGAGTCGCAGTTTTAGTTTTATATCGACGAGGGCGGGGCACGCGGGCGGCCGGGCGGCCGGGCGATCTCGGGTCGATGATTGGTGAAAGAATGATGGGCTATTCGTTAGTGTTACATGCGACGAGAGGCACCGACGAGTTTTGGAATCAACGGTCTTTGGTGGTTTTCTTTGTCGATTTATCCGAAGTGACGTAGCCACTTCGAGTCGAGTAGAGGGATGTGTCTCGGGCGACGACGGCATCCTTGGCGGTGGTGATTTGCGCATTGCGTCCCTTTTCACCGTAGGCGTGCGTAAGCATGGATTTCCAGGTGCGGGTGTCGGAGTCTTGCGCGCGCCAGCCGTCAGAGTTGCCCAGATCCTTGCCGTCGCCGAGCATGAGCGCCGGGACTGCGTTGTCAATCTTACCGACACGTGCCTCAGCTTTGAGGAGTTCCTCTTTGTCACTACCGTTGATGCCCGAGTTAAAGTTCAAAGACAAAGACGGCGTGGTCGGGTAGGCTCTTTGGGCGTACGTCATCAAGCGCTTGATGCTTTGCAAAAACTTTCTCGTCTCTTCGTCATGCATGGCGTGCGCTTGCGATTGCGCTCCAATCTTTTCTCTCGCACTGCGAGCGTGAATACCAACCATGGTGACACCGATTGGCCATGCGGCGTTGCCGATGGCAATCCCGACGTACGCATCCATGGCCTTTTTGTAGTTTCGTTGTTTCATAGCTTGCATAATGAGATACAACGCGCGCTCCAAATCCCCCGGAAGCAGTCTACGCTTGATTCTCTTGAATAACGGTTTCAAGTGCTGCTTGGTCGTCTGGAAGGTTGAAATTGTCTGCCGTCCTTCGGTTGTGTAGCACCACGCCTCAGACTTGGCGTCAATCTCCGCCTCCCACTCGGTAATGAGCATCTTGAGGTACGCGGCGACTTGATCGATGGGTTCAGCGTCCTCCGCTGCACGTTGCTTTTTTATCTTCGCCGCAGCTTTCGCGAATGAATCGAAAAGGGCTTTTTGCTCTGCCGCAGCTTCATCTTCAGGTTCCTCATCCTTACCCGACTCACCCTTCGACTTGGCTACCGCTGCCGCCGCCGCCGCGAGCTCCTTCTTCTTCCTCGCGAACGCCTCTACGTGCTCGGCGTCCAACAACTTTTCATTCACCTGCGTCGCCGTCGTCGTCGTCTCATCCTCGATTGAAATATTATTCGTCGCCACCTTTAACCGAAGTATCCTGTCCTCCCGATTCTCCCCGAACAACGTCGCCGGTTGTCCGAGCGAACGCAGTCTACGAATCGTTTCCTCAACCGTGAGCGCGTTCATCGCCTCATCCGCCTCGGCGTCCTCGAGCACCCGCGCAATCGTCACCGCCGTCGAGTCCGCACCTCGCCGCGCGGATTCCTCGTCCTCTCGCCCCCGCTTCGTCCCCGCGATCGCCCCGCGCCCTCCCGCGTCGCTCGCGTCGCCCACGCCCGTCTCTTCCACGTTCGTCTCTCGCCGCTCAGCCGCGCGCGCGTCGCCTCGTCGAACGTACTTGCTCTTCGTCCCGTTCCCCGCGCTCGACGACGCCGCCGCCTGTCGCGCCGCGCGTTCCGCCTTCATTCGCGCCATCTCAGCCGCGAGGTCCATCGTCGTCCGTCGTCGGCGCGAACGAGTCGAGTCGAGTCGAGTCGAGTCGAGTCGAGTCGTCCGTCGGCGTGCGTGCGTGTGACGCCCGCGGGACGACGTCGAGCACCCTCGATGTCGACCTTACGTATGGGTATTTAGTATCACTTTGTTTTTTCCCGCCAAAAACAAAAGTTTCAACTTGGTCGAACGCGCCTCGCGACGCCGGTGACATTCGCCGCCTTGCATGTCTCGCGTGGCGACGAGAGTGACCTCGCAGCTCGCCAGAAACACGACCGAAGCGATGATGACGATGATCGCGTCCTGCGCGTCTGTGAGCGGCGGAAACGCGACGAGACACGCGGTGAGTAATGGGAGAGAAGGTGGAGGAATGATGCTGCGCAGGATTATCGCGACGCGAGAGATCTCGAACGGAGGGATGCGCGCGCGGAGAAGTGGGAGCGCGCAGCGCGCGACGCGTGGACGGAGAGGATTTGCGGCGCAAGCGCAGTTCGCTGGACGCGGCTCTTACACGCCGGCGGGACCGCGGTCGACGCGGGCGCAGTCTTACGGAGGAGATCCGCAGGCGCAGACGACGGTGCCGCCGAGCACGGTTTCTTGGACGCCAGATTTGGCCAACAGCGTCACCATCATCGGTAACGTTGGAGCAGATCCGGAAATCAGACACTTCTCCAGCGGTACATGCGTCGCGAACGTCCGCTTGGCGGTGAACGGTGGCCGTAAGCAGGATATGAAGGATGGCGTCATCGAGGAGGACAAGACGAGCTGGTTCGCCGTCGACATCTGGGGTGAGGAGGCGATGCGTATGGTGGAGCACGTGAGCAAAGGTCGGACGATTTGTGTTCAGGGTCAGTTGAAGACGGACACTTGGACGGATAAGGACACCGGCGCCCCTCGTTCTAGAGTCAAGATCGTCGCCAAGAACTTTTCCTTTGTCCAGAGCTCCAAGGCTGCGGGTAACGGCATGGGTGGCGGTGGAGGCTACCAGGCTTCGAATGGCGGTTACGCTCAGCAGCAACAACAAGCGCCGCGACAAGCGCCCCAAGAGCAGATGGGCATGCCCGTGGGAGCATCGCCCAAGGAATCCTTGTGGCGATCTCTCGCCGAGGAGCCGGACACGTGGTGGGACAACCGCGAGCGCAAAGCTCAGCCGGGCGCCAACCCGAGGTCTCCGGACTTCAAGCACAAAGAAACGGGTGAGGCGCTCTGGATCGAAAGCCGCGATACTCCAGCCTGGGTGCTGGAGACTCTCGGCACGTCCGCCGCCCCGCAACAACAACAACAGCAACAGCAGCAGAACGCCGGAGGGGATTCAGATGGCTACTACGGCGCCTCAAACCCGGGTGCGTACGAGCCAGATTACAACCAGCCGTACGGTCAGCAGCAGTACGCCGGCGGTTATCAACCGTTGGATGACGGCTACGCTCCCGCGCAACCTTTCAACCCCGACGACCCGCCGTTTTAACTACGAGAACATGTTTTTACAGTAAGACTTTGAAATGTGACAGATGAAAGAACATCCAATTAATAATAAATTTTGCCTACCGCTGATCCTACGCCTACTTGCCAGCTTCCATGCGTTTGCCTCTGTGCATCTTGATAGCCCCATCGATGTCGCTTTGCGCGCATCCGGCTTCAGTGAAGATCTTGAGCGAAACGTCGAACAAAGGCTTCCATTCCTTTCCTAAGCGCGCGAGCATTTGCGAGTGTTCAAAGTGCGTGTTACCAAGCATCACCTTCACTTGGGACTTCAAAGATGGCTCCTCATCAGACGGCGGCTCCTCGCCGCGCGCGACAGCCTCTTCGACCATCTTTTGGAATTGGGCCTTCTCCTCCTCCGTCTTCTCTTTCTTACCTTCCTCCGGCAACTCGTTGAGTATTTTGAGCACCGCTTCGTAATCCGCAGACGCACCAGCGAACTCAGCCTCAGCCTCGGCGGTGCGCTTCGCGACATCGTGCCCAGCCGCCACTTTACCTCCTTCTCCACTCAACCCAGCAGCGGCGGCAAGGAGACGAGCGCGCTCGTAGCGTCGCTGCGCGAGCGCGATGAGGGAATCGTGATGATCCGGCTTGATGGAGAGAGCCTTTTCAAAGCGATCTTTTGCGAGGTTGAAGAGTTCTTCGACTTCATCGAAAGAATCTGCGATTGCGATCGCCGCGCCTAGCGGGCCGTCTTCTTCAATAGGCGGTTCGCGGCCACCATCCATCTTCTTGCGGCCTCGGCACATGTACACGTTACCCCAGTTGAACATGGAGATAGCGGCGGCAGTTTGGAACTTGGAGATAGATTCATCCAAGAGTTCCTTGGCGCGAGAAACCGTTTCGTCAGCAAAGTCCATCGGCAAGGACACGGCCAAGTCGTTGGACAAGTTCAAGCCCTGCGTGGTGTTCAAAAGTAGAGAGTGAATGCGTTGTTAGTCGTCAGCACGTCGGGTATCGGGTTTTGGTCCCTCCACGAAAAAAAAAGGCTGTTTCATTCTCTCACTAAAGAAGCTCACGATAGGAGCGAAAGACATTTCAAAACAATCAACATCACCAAAATCAGGAAGTAGTAGTAAGTTTTGTTCATCGTCATTGCTTCGCTTGGAGAGAGCGCGTCGAGTAGTCGCCATCGCGAGTCGAGTCCAGTAAAGTGTTGTACGCACCTCTTGGTGAGGGTCCAGGTGACCTTCAGCATCGATGCCGAGGTGTTCGCGGAAGAGAGAGGCAAAGTCCAAGATCCATTCATCAATCTCAACCACTTCGTTCGGCGCGAGGCCGGCGTGCTTGCCATCCTCGTCGACGAGAGCGATGTCTTCAATCTTTGGCAAATCGGCAATGAAAAGCTTCACGTGCGGGATGAGCGGCGGCTTTTCAAGCTGTTGCAAGCGCATAGAGGTGATGAGAATGGACTTTTGGAAGTCGCTCTTGCTCTGAATGCTTTTCAATTTGCCGTCTTCATCTTCGTACTTGATGGAGAATTGGCCGGTGTGCGCAAACTTATTCGAGATGCACGTCACCAAGTCTCTAAAGCTGATGTTGGAGAAAACTTGGAACATGCGAGTGTCTTCACCGTAAACAGCCTTGACATTGATGGCATGACCGTAAGAGTTTTCTTGCGTCTGCGCTTGCGCCTGGGCTTGGGCTTGCGCTTGGGCTTGCGCGTCGCCAGCCGCCGCTCCGCCCTTCTTCTTTGACCTCTGAAGGTTCATGCCTCCCAAACCCGCCGGCGCGTTCGGCTTCGCCACCCCGTTCATCTCATCGAGCACCGCTCGCGCGTCACTGTTCGTTTCATCCTGCGCCAAAAGGCTGTTCAAGTCCCGCTTCGCCTTGGCCGCTTGTCCCAGCGACCTGTACGCGTTGGCTCGGTGAAAGAGCGCCTTTGAGAACCTCTGGTCCACCTTGAGCGCCGCCGACGCCTCCGCCACGACGTCCGCGAAGCACTGCAACTGGTAAAAGCAAGCCGCACGGTTACTATGAATCATCGCTCGCACCGAGTCCTTCTCCGGAAGCAACGCGAGCGCTTGTTCGTACACCGCCAGAGCATCCTTGAAGCGCTTTTTCGTGTACAACTCGTTCCCTTCATCCTTGAGTTCGATGGCTCGCTGTTGGAACACGGCATCGTCCGGGTCTTCCGTGCGTTTCGCCGTCATCGTCGATCGCTTCCCTCCTTCTCCCGTTATCTCTCGTGCCGTCGTGCGGTCCTTCGCCCGCGCGCGTCGCAGTACCGCACGTGCGTCCAGGCGCGCGCGTCGTGCGAAAACCTCAAAATACGGAGGGCTCTTTCCCCATTATTATTATCACTATTTACCCATATATACATTTCACACACACCCACGCCCGCGCGCGCCCCATCTGGGTTCTCCCGAGCGACCCGACCCGACCCAGAACGAGCGATCGACCACTCTTGGGGATGTTTTTTCTTTGAGTCATGAACGGTGACACGCCCCCGACACCCCCCTGTAAACGGGCAGGGTCCCAGCGGGCGCGGCGCCGTGACGTGTCCGTGCCGTGCCGCGCCGGTGCCGTGCCGTCGGGTCGGCGTCGAGTGATTGGCGCTCCACGAAGTCGTGTCGCGTGACGACACGGAGTACCGACAGACGAACGGAATGGATGGAATGGAATGGATGGAATGGAACGGAATGGATGGGTGACGCGCCAGACGCGCGAGTGATTGGGACATGGAAACACCGACGGCGACGGCGTCGACGCGACGAGGGCGGCGGCGACACCGACGGTGCGTGCGAGCGTCGATACGATGCGCCACGGTGATCGCGATGATCGGGTTCGCGTACGGGCTGGTGACGCGATTGGCGCGAGGGGACGGGGAGTGGGACGGGGTCGGGGTGTTCGATGGAGTGGATGATTCGTTCGAGACGTCGGCGTCGACGCGACGACGACACCGCGGGATGGATGCGATGGATCGCGTGCGAGGTGGACGGAGAAACGTCGTCGACGGTGGTGGTGGTGGTGATGGTGCGTCGCGAGGACGAGGCGACGGCGGGAACCCGACGAGACGCGTGGACGCCGCGCATTCGGCGTTCGAGTCGTGCGGACCGGGCGCGACGGCGTTTGGTGAGCGTCGGTGCCCGTCGGAGCGGGAATATCCGGATTTAGACGTCGTGAGCGTGGCGGTGAAACCGTCTTGTGTGAACGCGGTGGCGGTGGCGGCGTTGAACCAGTACGTCGGGCCGAGGAGAATCATCGTGGTCGCCCCGGGGGAGGCGCAGTGTCGGCTCTATCGCGCGATGGCGAGCAACGTGGAGTGTCACGCGGAGGATGCGTTCGTGCCTGGGGTGACCAAAGCTGAGGTTGCGGCGACGCTGGAACAGTTGTACGATAAAGGACTCGGGGACGGTGGGGCGAGATCGACGTACGTCGGTCGACAGCTCGGCGGGTGGTACTTGCAACAGTTGCTCAAGTTGGGCGCGTCGAGGACGACGGCGATTTCCAATCCGCCGCTGAGCAGAAAGTTTTTGATTTGGGATTTAGACATGATACCGCTTCGCCCACTCGATCTCTTCACCGATGCGGGGTTGACTGGGGAAGTCAAGGCGATTCGCCAAATCGGAGGTAACGTCATCAAATCGTACGAGTCGAGTTACGAGGCGCTCATCGGCAACTCGTTGTCGTACGCCAAGGATGAGACGTCGTACGTCACGCATCAAATGGTTGTCGACGCGGACATTATGGATGAGATGTTGGACGCGTTCGTCACCAACGTCGTGAGAACGATGGAGAATCGACTTCCTGATTGGGCGCAAGCCATTTTGCAGAGCTTGGACAAGAAGGATTTAATTCTCGGATTTAGCGAATACGCGACGTACGCGTCCTACGTGGCGCAGTTTCATCCAGAGGCGGTTCAGGATGAGACTCGCAAAAACTGGGCCCGAGCGAGCGGAGGCAAGCTTGGGATTTCCATTCAGCGCCTCATCAATCACGACGGTTTGTGCTGTCCGGGACCGGGAGTGCTCGGGCTCATGAAATCGCGTCACTTTGATTACGTAGGCCACGAAATTGGTCACGTCGACGCGTGTCGGTACAACGCGCCCGAGCACGCCGTTTCATACGGCTTGCCTCTCCGTGTACCGGCGTCTTCTTAGCTTATTCTAGATGTGTAGTTTCTTATTGCAATTTCGGCACGCCAACATTCCAAAATCGGAGCTTGCCGTCGTCGCCACCGGACGCGAGACGATCTCCTCCGTGGTAATCGACGGCAAAGTTTTTCCCTTTGTGCGTCGTGACGCTGTGAAGCGGGAGCTTACCTCGAATATCCCACATTTTTATCGTGCCATCGTACCCACTACTAACCAAATGGTTCACGTTCGAAGGACTCCAACGGACGCTCGATATCCAGCCCTGTGATGCGTTGTATTCGTTAGTCTTTGTTTCGGCGCAAATTGCGCAGAAAATGGGAAAAGTCTTCGTTCGCGGCGAGTCTCAGTAAAAAATTAGAGTGATTGATTTGACCCTCACTCACGTGTGTCGGGAATCAAGAAAAGTTTTCATCAACGACTCGCGCGCATCGAATGTCATGGAAACATTCACGCTGGCCCCGGTAAAGCTTCTACATACCTCGTGTGATTTGAGCTTGAGACACGCTTTCGACGTCGTCTCTCTCGGGTCCCAAACACTCACAATCCTATCGGCTCCCCCCCAAGCCATCTTGTTACCGTCTTCTGCCACGGCCAAACAGTGTACGCCGCTGCTTGTGCTGTGTTTTTCCTTCTCTTCCCCAGTCTCGACATCCCAAGAACGCACGGTGCAGTCAAACGATCCTGTCCACACCGCTTGCGCGCTCTCCCACGCAACCGCTTGCACTCGATCAGTGTGACCGCGCAGCACGAGCTCTTCTCCAAGACCAGTTTTCTTCTCGGTACTGTCTTCGTCGTTCTCGTCGTCGTTCTCGTTCTCTTTCGAGCTCTTCTTGGACGTCTTGCGCTTCTTTGTCACCTTTTCTTCGACGATTTCGCCGCCGCCGATTTTCCAGAGTCGCGCAGTGCGATCGACGGAAGTCGTCGCAAAGATTTGCGCCACATAGCACGCGGCAACATCCGTTACCGTCGCTTCGTGACCTTTAAACACGCGCTGCTCACCGAACGAGCACTTCTTACCGTCGACAGTCACGGCGTGGGAGCGAACTGTGCAATCGGCGGACGCCGTGAGAACAACGCAAGTGTCTTCAGCCGATGAAGTCGACGGAGACAAACTTACCGCGCATAAGTGCGCTTCGTGTCCCTCAAGCTCACACAAGAGCTTACCTTTAGGCGTCCACAATCGAGCTTTCCCATCGAATGAACCCGTCGCCACCGCTTTCGCCCAGCTTCCATCCACCGAACTCACCCATTCTTGGCACGGAGACTCCTCCGCCGGCGTCGGCGGACCCAACGCCGGCATGTACTCCACCACCATCGTCGCCTCCGCGCTCTTCCCCAACCTGAGCGCTAACTTGGCCAATGACGTTCTCAAAAGGTTTCCATCCACCAAAAAATCAAACGGCACCGGCGTTTCCCTTCCGAGCAAGTGGTTCACCACCTCGGACAATCCGTAACGCGTAAGCTTCCCTGGCACCGCGATCGCCGCGTCCGCGACGCGGAACTCCTCGGGCAATCGCGTCACAAAACTCACCGCAATCTCAACATCGTTCCCATCGTTTGCGCTCATCGTCAATCTTCGCTCCGGTTCCGTTCGTCGCGTTCAATCGAATTCTTTTTGCGCGTCCAAGCCAGCCGCCGCTTTTTCCACCTATCGCACTTTTCCCACGTTCGCGCTCGTCGTCGCGCCTTTTCAGTATACGACCGTCTCGAAAAATGGCGCACGTCGCGTTTGAGTTCTCCGTCTCCTTCGCGTCGTCGTCCTTCCGCGACTCTTCTGCGGCGACGGCGGCGTCAAACTCTCGCGCGTCGCGAGCACCGAAAAAACGAGTCGTCGCCGAAACCCGCACTGAAAACTGCGATGGATGATTCCACCGATCGATCCTTCGCATCCATCGACTTTTTAATCCGATTATTCAATATCGCGCCTTTAACCTTTTCGCCGAAAAGTTTTCGGTCGGTCGCGCTCGCACACTGCGCTGGAAGACGAGCGAGGGTGAGACGACGACGCGGACGACGCCGCGCGTTCGGTCGAAGACGACGCCGACTCGACGCGAAAGAGACGAAAGACTGACTGAGCGCGTCTCGCGTCCCGCGCGAGGAGCGGCGTGAGGAACGGCGTTCGAAGAGCGAACGAAGAGCGCGAGCGCGAACGGTTGGAACCGATCGACACGCGTCGCGCGGCGCGAACGCTCGTCGGGAGGCGCGCGGGATTGAACGCGGGTGAACGCGTCGCGGACGTGCACACGTGGTAGAGCACGCGGAGAGCGCTCGCGTGGGGTGCTCGCGCGGGATCGCGCACGCGAGAGAGGGGGGTGTAGAGATGTTCATAGCGCGTCGGCGGGAAGGCAAAAGCGGAGGCGGAGGCGACACGGAGGGCGCAACGCCGCCTGGGATTGCTCCGCAGGTAGTTCCGAAAGGTTCGAGCTATGGTGATGATGTGAAGACGCCGCCGGGGAGCGTTCGGGTAGGTCACGCACAGTGGATAGGTGATGATTTCGACGCCACCGAGGTGTCTCTGAGTGCCCGTCAGTCGCGTGCCAGCTTGGGCACGTCCACGAGCAGGAGGACGAGCCAGAACCGTAAAGAGGACATGGTCAGCGCTCTGCTCGAGAAGATGTGTATCGCGAATAAGGATGAAACGAGCGATGGGCTGGATGACGACGAGGCGCTCAGGGATCAGGTGGAGCAGGAGCTGCGCAATGCTAACCCAGCGGAGTTTCTCAAATACAGAAACAACATGCTTGATCGCGTCCAGACGCTGATTACCAGCGAAGACGTGAGCAAGAAGCTCGTCGGTTTGAAAGCGATCAATCAATTGATAGATTTGGAATTTGGCGAAGACGTCGATAAGGTGAAGAAGTTTGCATTCTTTTTGCTTAATGTGATGAGTACGAGTCCCGCCAAAAATTTGGGAACGCTGTCAGTGGCGGATCACAATCAACATCCAGTCAATGTCAACGCGACGCTATGGATCAATCCGCGAACGGTTGAGCTGGTAGAGATGTCCAGCAAAGTTCTCGGGAAATTGATATTGCACAGCGGGGCTCTGACGGCTGAGGTTGTTGACTCGCAAGTACAACAAGCGATTGAACTACTTAACGCACAAGAAGAAAATCCTATCGTGCTCAGCACGAAACATTACGCGGCAGCCTTGACGTTGTCTGAGCTCGCACACAACGCGCCAACGATTTTTAACGTTCACGTGCCTGTATTTGTGTCGACGATTTGGTCTGCTTTGAGGGATAAATCGTTGTCTGTGAGAGAGGCAGCCGTGACTGCGGTGCGAGAATGTTTGCTAGTGACGGAGCGGAGAGAAACTCGGTATCGCGTCCAGTGGTACTATCAACTGTACCAAGCCTGTCGCGGTGGCCTGAAACAGAACTCGAAAGTTGAAGAAATACACGGATCTTTGTTGGTCTTTGGTGAGTTGCTAAGACACACGGGTGAATTTATGCTCAGCCGCTATCGAGAAGTGGCTTTGACCATTTTGAGACTTCAAGATTTAAAAGAGTCCATCATCCGGCGAACGATCGTCAGCTTGATTCCGAAGCTCGCGGCGTTCAGTCCGCAGCGATTCGCCGAGTCTTACTTAGTCGAATCTTGCGCGCTTATCCTGAACACGATTCGTTCAGCGGATAGCGGAGCAGGATTCAAGGCGTTGAGTCAACTCGCTGAAGTCATGTCGCCTTTCATCGACCTCTCGGCAAACGTCGATAACAGGCAGAGCGCGATCGGTCGATCGCTCGTTAGATACCTTCCGGAAATCAGCGCTGTCATGTATGATTTATTCACCACTCGCGGGCGGGGCCCGAAAGCATGTCCCGAGGCGTTGGAGTGCGCCGGTGCATTGATGACTTCGTTGAACCAGGCTTGGAAGCCACACTTTATCAACTTGATGCCGACGATGTTCACAGGTGGGTTGACCGACTCACTTGTCATGGGTTTGGAAAGCGCTGCGAAAGGTTGCCCTGAGTTAATGCCTGCGATTCAGCAAAAGTTGGCAGGTGCGATAGCCACTGCGATGTACCAAGAACCAGCGACGGAGCAAAGTTGTCCAAGACAACCGAATAAGAAAACGGTGCGTGTCGCGCTCAGAACAATGAGAACCTTCCCATTCGATCCGGTAGTCTTGCTACGATCGATACGGAAAAGTGCTATAGCTTATTTGGACGATACGTCAGCCGAAACTAGGCTTGAAGCTGCTTTGACGTGTTGCAGTGCTCTTCGCTTGAGAGTATGCACTAGCAAGGGCACGGCAAGCGCCGTGGAACAAATCATGGACGCTCTGATTCCGGTCGCCGTTGGGGACACAGAGATACCAATCAGGAACGCTCTGCTGACTGAGTTCTGCAGGCCAAGCTCTTCGATGGATTCATATCTTTCTCAAGCCAAGTCCCTGCGAGCGCTGTTTGTCACCGTAAACGACGAGAGTGTCACCATAAGAATGTTGGGCATTGAACTCCTCGGACGACTTTCGACTCGAAACCCTGCATACGTGTTACCGTCTCTGAGAGCTCACCTGATCCAACTCATATCTGAGCTCGAGTACAGCAGCGAATCGTTACATCGTCAAGAAAGCGCACAGGTCATGGCGGTCCTCATCAGAAGTTGTCCAAAACTTGTCGCGCCATACCTTTCTCCAGTGTTGCGATGTCTGATGACGACGCTCAGAGCTGAAGAAGGTGGCGCGGGGGCCAAGGGATCCAAGTCAACACGAGCCAGTGGGACTAGTTCAGAACAAGTTGGGAAACTGATTTCGCAAGGTTCGCGTGTGCTGGGATCGTCTGCTCAAGCATCAACGTCTTCAAACAGCATGAGGCGCGATTTCACGGGAAGAGAGAAGGCTGCAGCGCTCGGTACGATTGGTGAACTCGCGAAAGTGAGTGGGTACGGCATTAAACCATTTGTACAAGAATTGTTGATCCTTTTGATGATGGCGCTCAAATCCGCAAGCACGAGAGATCATGCGGTCGTCACTCTTGGGAAGCTAATCGAAAGCTCTGGTTACGTTTCGGAGCCATTTATGGCTCATCCTCAGCTATTACCTCAGCTTTTGAGAATGCTTGCCAATGAACGTGGCCATGTGAGAAGTGAAGTTCTACGCACGCTCGGTATTCTAGGCGCATTGGACCCACACGCTCACAAGGGTAACGAAATCCGTTTACACGGCGAAGGCGTGCTCAGCGATGAAGGTGTGAGAGGCGTGCGACACGTTCAATTGAACATCAATATTGACTCTGGCGCTGGGACTGGTGATACCACGAATAGCGCTGGTGGTGACGACGATGACGGCGACGAGCTTGATATCTTGCCTACTCTCCATTTGACGTCGCTTTCAGATGATTACTATCCGACCATTGCGCTCAATTCTCTCTTACGCGTTCTTAGAGATCCGTCTCGCACGAGTCACCGTCACATGGTCGTGAGAAGTATTGTGTACATCTTCCAAGTGTTGGGAAACGCGAGCGTACCGTATCTCGCAAACGTCGTTCCAGTCATGCTCAATGTCATGAAGACTAGTGATGACGGCTTGCGAGAGACGATGTTCGCAGAGCTGGCGACACTGGTCGACGTCGTCAAGGCTCATATCAGATTGTACTTGGACGATATCTTTGAACTCATGCGGCTGTCGTGGAACACGAAGCGCATGTCCAAGAATACCTTGCTCTTGTGCGAGGAACTGGCGGTGGCGCTAAATGATGAATTCAGACAATATCTTCCAGTCATCATTCCGCGAATAGTGTCAACCCTTACACTCGCGGAGCGTACCAGGAAGTACGAGTCTGTCCCATACATTCTCCACGCGTTGGAATCATTTGGAAACTGTTTGACTGAGCACCTTCACCTCTTACTTCCGACACTCGTGCGCTTGTTCAAACCGAGTGTGCTCGCTGTCCCAGTAGCTGTTCGACGTGCTGCGTTGCAAATGTTGCACCGCATGCTGCCTCGAATGCGTCTGACCGGACAGGTCGGGATCATCATTCATCCGTTGACAAGAGTCTTGGAAGCGCAAAATTTTGACCTTCGTTTAGACGCCCTCAAAGTTCTCATCGCACTTGAAGTCTGCATCGGGATGGAGTACGCTGTGTTCCTTCCGGTGGTGAAGCGTGCAGTGCTCAAGAGCGGAATCAGCGATCCAGCTTTTGAAGAAATGGTGCAGAGGATCGAAGCCGGGTCTCCCTTGCTTTTCAACGATGACGATCTCGACTCTCTTCATGGGGGTATCCAATCTCGAGCACCGCGACCCGAGATACAGAAACGTCTCTCCGTCAATCAGCTTGCGGTGCGACGCGCCTGGGAGAGTAGTCAGCGCTCGACAAAAGAAGATTGGCTTGAATGGATGAGAAAGCTATCAGTGGAGTTACTACGAAGCTCTCCTTTGCCTTCTCTTCGAGCCTGTAGTGAGCTTGCGCAAGTGCAACCAAACCTTGCGCGTGATTTGTTCTGCGCTTCTTTCGTATCATGCTGGGCAGAGATGAATGAAGCTCATCGAGAAATACTTGTTCGCTCACTTGAGGCTGCACTAGGTAGTCCCACCATTCCGCCCGAAATCGTCTCCATTCTTCTCAACTTATGCGAATTCATGGAGCACGACGAAAAGCCTATCCCAGTTGATGTAAGAACTCTTGGGATGATCGCCGAACGTTCTAGGGCGTACGCAAAGGCGTTACACTACAAAGAACTTGAATTCACATCCAATCCGGGAGACTGCGTTGCGGCTATCATCGCCATCAACAACCAACTTCAACTACCTGAAGCGGCTCGCGGTGTTCTCGTATACGCTCAAGCCAACTTGAATGTCGAGATTAAAGAGGGGTGGTACGAAAAGCTTGAACAGTGGGACGATGCCCTTGACGCGTACAGACGAAAACTGGAAGAGCTCGTCGATGTGAATACGCCACAAGCGGCGGAGGAACGTCGTGACGCTATGGTTGGACAATTACGATGCTTGAACGCCCTCGCAGAGTGGGAAGAGATACAGAGCATCTACGATGCGGGGAGTCAAGCGCGCGTTGATTGGGATGGATACCTAAACGATGTCACGGCGATCGCTGCGAAAGCTGCCTGGCACCTCGGCGACTGGGAGCAGATGGAAGACTGCACTAATCTTCTGGCTTTGTGCCAACGGGACGGAAATAGACGGCCAACCGCCGATCGCATCGAATCCATCAGCAAACACCAAGTTAGCGTCGTGCAAAGTACCGACTGCGACTTTTATCGTTCAATTTTGGCTGTTCGTCGAGGTGATCAGGATGAGGCGAGGCAATTTTTGGCGTCGGCTAGGGAGTCTCTCGGTACAGAATTGGCCGCTCTCGTGAGCGAATCCTACGACCGGTCGTACGGCGCACTCATACGCGCGCAACAATTGACTGAGCTTGAAGAAGTCATCGAGTACGCACAACTCATGGCCATCGCTTCTTCTGATCCTGCCGCTTCTAGTCGGCAGGGAGTCATCCGAAAAATGTGGAGGGACAGAATTTACTTGATCAAGCGCGACGTGCAAGTCTGGCAAGCTGTGCTGCAAGTACGATCTCTCGTTCTGCCAATGTCCGATGAGACCGACATTTGGCTCAAGTTTGCGTCGTTGAACAGAAACCAGGGACGCGATAGACAGTCACGCCGAACGCTGCTACGACTACTCGAATACGATCCAGCCTTATGTTCGGAAGGCACACCAGGCTACGGCGCGGGATCCGGTCGACCAAAAGTGATGTTCGCTTACGTGAAACATCTTTGGCATACTGGTCAGAAGAAACAGGCTTTCATGCGGTTACAATCGCTTGCTCACGAGCTACGAGAGCAATCAGAGCAGATCACATCGAGTGGTCAACCACAAACGGAAGACCACGAAAAGATAGTCGCACAAGCATTTTTGAAGCTTGGGAAATGGCGTTGGGCTCTGGCTGACGGTATGAATGAAGAGACACTCACCGATGTCCTGATGGCTTTCCGCACGGCAACAATGACAAATCGACAATGGGCCAAAGCATGGCATCATTGGGCGCTTTTCAACGCGACTGCGATGGAGCACTACAACCGACAAGCATCAAGTCGAGACAACGGCACGAGCGAAGACGCCATGAGGCACGTCGCGCCAGCAATCAGTGGATTCTTCCGATCCATCGCTCTCGATGGCTCACAAAACGGAAACCAAGGTAGATCCCTCCAAGATATTCTGCGTCTACTGACGTTATGGTTCAACCACGGGGCTATGCCCGAAGTTGAAGCGGCGCTCATTGAGGGTTTTGGACACGTCAACATTGACATGTGGCTCGCTGTCATTCCGCAAATTGTGGCTCGAATTCACACCCACGTTCTCCCAGTGCGAAGTTTGATCTACCAATTGCTCGTCAGAGTAGGTAGACAGCATCCGCAAGCAGTGTTGTATCCATTGCTCGTCGCTTGCAAGAGCCAAAGTACGTCTAGACGCGTCGCGGCGCTCGCCATCTTGGACAATGTTCGACAACACAGCGCGCTTCTCGTCGAGCAAGCGCAAGTGGTTTCCTTGGAACTCATCCGAGTCGCCATCGTGTGGCATGAAGCATGGCACGAAGCTCTGGAAGAAGCCTCACGGTTGTACTTCGGTGAGCAGAATGTGGAAGGCATGATGGCAGTGCTGACGCCTTTGCATCACATTTTGGAGAGGCAAGGCGCCGAGACTTTACAAGAGATGGGATTCGTGCAAAACTATGGTCGCGAACTACAGGAAGCACACGATCTCTGCCGTAAGTACCGGAAGAGCGGGCGAGAAGAAGAGCTCAACCAAGCTTGGGATCTTTACTACCACGTCTTCAAGCTCATCAATAAACAATTGCCGACGTTGACCACTCTCGAGCTGCAGTACGTATCTCCGCGCTTGCTAAATGCGCGAGACCTCGAGCTGTGCGTGCCAGGTAATTACATACCGGGCCAGGTCGAGCAAGCACGTATTCGAGCCTTCGCGCCGACGATGCACGTCATCGCCTCGAAGCAAAGACCGAGGCGGCTACAGATCCATGGCTCTGACGGCAAGGACTACGGTTACCTCCTGAAGGGCCATGAAGATTTGAGACAAGACGAGCGCGTCATGCAACTGTTTGGTTTGGTGAACACTCTTCTGAATAGTGAAATGGCTACCGCTCAACGGGATCTGGGCATTGCTCGCTACGCTGTCGTCCCGCTTTCGCCGAATAGCGGCTTGATTGGCTGGGTTCCAAACTGCGATACTTTGCACGCGCTCATTCGCGAGTACAGAGATGCGCACAAAGTTCCTCTCAACCTGGAGCACAGGATGATGTTAGCCATGGCTCCGGATTACGACCACTTGCCGCTCGTTAACAAGGTGGAGATCTTCCAGCACGCGCTCGAAAATACGTCGGGAAGTGACCTCGCTCGCGTTCTTTGGCTCAAGAGTCGCAGTAGCGAACAGTGGCTCGAGCGCAGAACGACGTACACGAGATCCCTGGCGGTGATGTCTATGGTCGGCTATTTGCTCGGTCTCGGCGATCGTCACCCGTCCAACCTGATGGTGGATCGCTATAGCGGTAAAGTGCTTCACATCGATTTCGGTGACTGCTTTGAGGCTTCCATGTACCGAGAAAAGTTCCCTGAAAAGGTGCCGTTCCGTCTAACGCGCATGCTCGTGCGTGCCATGGAGGTGAGCGGTATCGAAGGCAACTTCCGAAGCACGTGCGAAAGCGTCATCACCGTGTTGAGAGATAACAAAGACTCCGTTATGGCGATGTTAGAAGCGTTCGTACACGACCCTTTGATCAACTGGCGTCTTTTGACGAACAAGGCTACAGTGCCGAACAATGCAGAGGCAGCTGAGGCGGTGAGTCCTCAATCGACGACGCCGTCCGCGTCACCGCGTCCATCGAGCACTTCGCTAAAGAACAGCGATATGATCGACACCCCTACGGGTCCAATTCCCCCATCAACATCTGTCGTGGGCGTTGAAGCGACTCACGCCATGGCGACTTACGGTGGTGTGCACGACGAGGGACCGCTACCGGGAGCCGTACCGCAACTGTTGAGGCGTACTGATTTGGTTAATGCGATAGAGACGTACGGTATGGAGGATGAGACGAACGAAGCGCTCAACGAAAGAGCAGTGAGCGTTATGCAGCGCATGAGCGCAAAGCTCACTGGACGAGACGGCGAACATCATCACGTGGATTCCATGTTGCCAGATTCCGTCGAGGTGCAAGTGCAACGTTTGATTGTGGAGGCGACAAGCGCCGAGAATTTGAGTGTTTCTTATGTTGGCTGGTGTCCGTGGTGGTAACGGCCTCGGAAGAAGATACTCATCATTAGAAAATTGGGAGATTCGATTCTTCTTGTACAATACAATTGATACTACTTCATACGAACACTCGTTTCGCTTACGCTCAGATTTCTAATCGGCCGTTGACGTTGGCGTTTCCTTCAACTTTTTGATCGACGCTTCGTCGCGGGGATGTTTTCGATATCGACATCATGCTAGACAGCGACGGAGCTGGGGGTGGTGTCCACGGAGATGAAGGCGACCCTCTCTCACCAGCTACGCGCTTTACGATGGGGACTTGCGTCACTTCGCCTTCGTCCTCATCGCCGCCTCGCTTGGCTTCCCACGGCTTGCCCGGTCTAGAGCCACTCGATCTAGGAATGGATGCGTTCGGGTTCGGAGGCGCGTCATCGATATCCTTGATACCCGGTGGTGTTTGACCGTTTTCGATCATTTGCAGTATGTCCATAAAGTTCGATGGATGCGGCGGATCGTCGAGAGTTTGCTTGCCGTTCATCCTCGGCGAGTCACCGACGGAGACTTGTGAGACTTGTGACGTCTCTCGAACTGCGTTGTTGAGCGTAAACTCATCCGACGCCGCCGGATGCTGACGTGATGGTTTCGGTGGAGAGTACACCAAGCTCTCCCCAGACTCACTCCCTTGCGGACTCGTCGCCAGCGGCCACTCTCTCAGCTTTGAGGATTCCGCTTCGCGAGAGAGGTACGATTTCGGACTCGTCGCGTCTCTCGCTGCCAACTCGGTGTGCAACGTCTCCTTCAACTCACGCATCTCAGCCTTGAGCTCCGCCTCCAAAAGTTTCTTCACATCGCTAATACTCTCGCGAAGCGTCGTCGAAACCTCTAGCTTAATCTCCTCGCGCAAAGACTTGGCTTCCTCAGTCGCTCGCTCGGCTCGCTCGGCGGCGCGCTCCGCCGCTCGTGCCACTGCGAAACTCTCCGGCGTCGCCGCGATAGACTCCCCAGGACTCACCAACGTCACAGTTGCATCGGGAATCACCTTGACATCCCGTCCATTGTCTGTCGTCTTCTTCTTGTTCGCCGACGCTCTGTCCGCCAGCCGGTCCGCCGCTCGCTCTAACGCCGAGCGCGCGCTCGGATACGCCAAGTACGCCGCTCCTGAAACCGCCGCCAGACGCGCCAACGACCCGAAGAACCCATACGACGACGA
>Ga0181591_10001092_pt1 | contig 22912 bp, 17 predicted proteins | sample 071ome_33_FD_133757 | JGI IMG/M metagenome (GOLD analysis project Ga0181591, IMG submission 133757) | Coastal salt marsh microbial communities from the Groves Creek Marsh, Skidaway Island, Georgia - 071412AT metaG (megahit assembly) | ecosystem: Environmental > Aquatic > Marine > Intertidal...
CCAAGGATCAATCCGGTTAATTGGGCTATTGCTTACAAACTGGTGAAGGTTGATTCCTCCAGCTTCACCCATCGGATCTTGGTTGATCCAACGCCCTAATGAAGGATCGTAGAACCTGAAGCCATAAACTCACACACCCTGCGACACCGTAACCGTAATTGCGGTTTACTTTCAAAGAACTTTCTTACAACAAATGATTCGTAGTTGTCATTGTGAGGTTAACGTTTGGTGTCTGTCGTGCAAAGGATGGAGTTCAAGAAAAACGGCCGGCACCGTTGGGTGCCGGCCGGGTTGTGATTGTTTTGTTGTTCGAATTTTATTCGGCCACGGCTCTGGCGAATCCTTGCGGGGCTTCGGTGGTGGACCAGACGCGGGGGCTTTGGCTGTCGTCGGCGACGTCCGTCCAGGGACCGGTGACTTCGTCTGCCATCTGGAGCATGCCGATCCATTCGATGGTGACGTTGGCGCCATCGCTGCTGATCTGGATCTCAGGTGTCACGTTCTGGACTTCGCCAGCTGATTGATAGGCCTTGATGGAGTCCGGATTGGACGTGTCGTTGACCAGATGGATCTTGCGGTCTTTGACCGAGTAGAATTCCAGCATCAACCCGTCTTCCTGATTGGTTTCCGACTGGAACCAGAGGATACGAACGGGATACAGACCATCCCTCGGAGCCACGATGTCGAAGATCTGGCTGCGACCGTAGTAGGTCGGAACGCGTTCAACGTCTCCGGTGTTGTCGTAGAGGCTCAGCAATGGTCCGCTGGGGTCATGGGTTGCCGTGACCTTGTGGCCGCCTTCGGAGAACAATCCCAGTTGATGATAACCTGCGGACAACTCGAGGTAGGTTTTGAGTTCCAGCACGACACCTTCCAGGGCGGGCGCACCGATGTCCGACAGAACTGGGAAGAGTTGATCATCTGGGAAATTCAGCACGGCGTCTTTTTCGTCGGCCAATGCATACCAGTTGACCACTCCGTCCACCGAGACAGCTTCACTTTCCCATTCACTGAAGTTGGTCGTTACTTCGTTGTAATAGCCCAATCCAGTTTCGTCCTCCAGTTCACCGGCCAATTGCAGTTCGGCGGTTTCGGCAAGGTTGTTGTGCACATTGGAGACCTCCAATGGCTGCCAGGAACTGATCATGGTAAAGGTGGCGATAAAGCCGGGTTTGCTGTCATTGGTCAAAGCACCGCGACTGCTCACCGGCAACGCGGTATATTCCATGACGTTTACCACGAATGACTGACTCTGAGTGCTTCCTCCCACGGATGCGCTGACAGATACTTCATGCGCACTGCCGGGAGCCAAAAGCTGAGGAAATCGTCCGTTGACGGTGGTGATTCCGTTGGCTTTGGAAGCGCTCACGATGGCGTTTGCTCCTCCGATGGAAGCAGAGATGGAGTTGGGATCCACTGTGTTGTCGCCTTCGTCTGTCAACTGTAGGGTGAATCCATAGCCGTTTGCGTTGAAGCTGTTCTCAACTCCGAATCCGGAACCGACTCCCTGAGTCAGGGTCATGGCGGCGGATTCCACCCAATCAACCTGCCACCCGTTGGAAGCACCTTCCTGGAAGGCGGACAGGGCGATGGTTTGCCCGGTGGATATTCCCAGATCGGACAGATTCAGTGTAGCGCTAATGGTGTTGCCGGATGCCACGTAGGAGTAATCTTGAACGATTGCCGTTTCGTCATCGGCGGGATCGTAGACATACACACCATTCGGAGCGCCATCGCGCCAACCGAACTGAACCACCAGATCCGCACCGAGGGGGCTCTGAAGGTTGGTGGCGTTGCCTTCGTATTCACTATTGGTGCGACCGGTGGCAGGATTGTTATCGGTATCGATCAACCAGTGATAGTAGTAACGATTGGACATGCCTTCGGTCGTTTGATCCACCGTCGGAGCAGCCCAACCCTTGGTGGTCATGAGCAATCGGAGTTGATCACCCGCAACCCAAGCGTTGACTTGAGTGACATCTCCGCTCGGATCGGCCATATCCTCGGCAGGATCGGATACGGATGCCGATGCGATACCTCCTCCATTGATCGCAAGCGTTGCGGATTCGACCCAGTCGACTTGCCAGCCATTTGAGGCACCTTCCTGGAAAGCGGATACGCCTATGGTCTGCCCGGAAGCCAATCCAAGGGAAGACAGGGGAATCACGGCTGCGACCGTGTTGCCACCGATCTGGTAGGAGTAATCCTGAACAATGGCAGTTTCGTCATCGGCCGGATCGTAGACATACACTCCATTGGGAGCACCATCCCGCCAACCGAATTGAACCACCAAGTCAGCTCCAATTGGACTTTGAAGGTTGGTGGCATTGCCTTCGTATTCACTGTTGGTGCGGCCGGTGGCGGGATTGTTGTCTGTGTCCAGCAACCAGTGATAGTAGTAACGATTTGTCATACCTTCCGCAGTTTGATCCACGGTAGGTCCGGCAAAGTTCTGAGTCGTCATGTAGAGGTAGAGAAGATCGCCCACTACCGCAGCTTGAACAGAAGAGATGTCTCCGTTGACATCTTCCATATCGGCTGGATCAGTCACTGTGGCGGTGGAGACCGAACCGCCGTTGAGCGTCAAGGTATCGGATTCGATCCAATCCACTTGCCAGCCGTTTGAAGCACCTTCCTGGAAAGCCGAAACGCCGATGGTCTGGCCTTGAGCCAATCCGAGAGCTTCCAATGAAAGAATCGCCTCAATGGTGTTGCCTCGAACAAGGTAGGCATAGTTGCTGACGATGGCCGTTTCATCATCTGCGGGATCATAGACATAAACGCCATTTGGCGCACCGTCACGCCAACCGAACTGAACGACCAAGTCGGCCCCAATCGGATTTTCCAGGTTCGTTGCATTGCCTTCGTATTCACTGTTGGTGCGTCCGGTGGCAGGGTTGTTGTCCGTGTCCAGCAACCAATGGTAGTAATAACGATTGGTCATGCCCTCAGGAGTTTGATCCACTGTGGGAGCAGCAATCCCATGAACTGACATGGATAGATGGAGAAAATCTCCGACGACGGTTGCATGGATACCGGAAATATCACCACTGGTATCGGCCATGTCAGCCTCGTCCTGAGCACGGGCGCTGTCCAGTCCGGCGCCGCCACCGGGAGCAGCCAGCGTCATTTGAGCGGATTCGGCCCAGTCAACCTGCCAGCCATTGGAGGCGCCTTCCTGGAAAGCCGATACGGCAATGGTCTGGCCTGTAGCAATGCCGAGATCGTCCAGATTCAAAATCGCGGTGATCGTATTCCCCGATGCGACGTGCGCATAGTCTTGCACGATGGCGGTTTCATCGTCGGCTGGGTCATAAACATAAATGCCATTCGGAGCCCCATCACGCCAACCAAACTGAACCACCAGGTCTGCCCCAATCGGATTTTCCAGGTTCGTTGCATTGCCTTCGTATTCGCTGTTGGTGCGTCCGGTGGCAGGGTTGTTGTCCGTGTCCAGCAACCAATGGTAGTAATAACGATTGGTCATGCCATCAGCGGTTTGATCGGTTGTCGGAGCTGCCCATCCATTTGCAGTCATTGACAGATGCAATTGATTTCCGACGACGAAGGAAGAGATCTGGGTCAGATTACCGCTTGGATCCTCCATATCATCTCCGGCATCGGCCACCGCCGAGCTGGCAATGCCGCCGCCATTCACAGTCAAGGTGTCGGATTCAATCCAATCCACCTGCCAACCATTGGAAGCGCCTTCCTGGAAAGCGGAGAGAGCAATGGTCTGGCCCTCAGAAATACCAAGCGCGGAAAGCGGGATGACCGCTCCGATGGTGTTTCCACCTATCTGGTAAGCAAAATCACTGACGATGGCGGTTTCGTCATCGGCGGGATCATAAGCATACACTCCATTTGGAGCCCCGTCACGCCAGCCAAACTGAACCACAAGATCTGCACCAATCGGCTTTGCCAAGTTGGTCGCGTTTCCTTCGTATTCACTGTTTGTGCGTCCGGTCGCCGGATTGTTGTCGGTGTCGATCAACCAATGATAGTAGTAGCGATTGGTCATGCCGTCAGCCGTTTGGTCCACTGTGGGTGCTGCGATATTTTGTGTGGTCATGTAGAGATGCAACTGATCACCCACAACGGCAGCCATGATGGAAGAAATGTCTCCGTTCACATCCTCCATGTCGGCTTCGTCGGCCACAAATGCCGTGGAGGAAGAACCTCCATCCAGGGTAAGCTCGGCTGATTCGATCCAATCCACTTGCCATCCGTTGGAGGCGCCCTCCTGGAAAGCTGACACCGCAATGGTTTGACCTTTGGCCAATCCGAGGGAAGAAAGCGGAATGACGGCATTGATAGTATTGCCACGAGCAAAGTAGGCATAATTGCTGACGATAGCCGTTTCATCATCGGCGGGATTGTAAGCGTAAACACCGTTGGGTGCCCCATCACGCCAACCAAACTGAACAATCAGGTCGGCACCTATCGGTTTTTCCAAATTGGTGGCATTGCCTTCATATTCGCTGTTGGTTCGACCGGTGGCAGGATTGTTGTCGGAATCAATCAACCAATGATAATAATAACGATTGGTCATGCCTTCGGGAGTTTGATCAGCGGTTGGAGCCGCGGTCCCGTGAACTGTCATGGTCAGGTGCAGGAAATCGCCAACGACGGCGGCCTGCACACCTGCTATGTCACCACTGGAATCCGCCATATCGGCAGGATCCTGAATAGAAGCGCTTTGTTGAGCCATCAATTGGACCTGTGCGATCAGTAAAATGGCGCTCATTATAGCCCATGCAACACGTGCATGCCCCACGAGGCGGCCAGCCCTTGCGCGTGAGGTTTCGGTTAGGTTATTCATACGTTTCAAGGTTTAGATCCTTAATATGTTATTTTGGAGACATGAATGTCATAACTGAATGACCAGATGGGAGCAAACCCAAATTAACTTGCATGAACGCAAGATATTCCAATCCCATGAAAACCGAAAAGGAACTCTGTAATGAGTGCTGCTTCAGAAAAGATCAAACCCTGCTTCTCCACCATGGGAAGATGACTTCCACAGCGGTCACAACCAGAAACACCAGGCTGATCAAAGCGTTTAACCTGAAGAAAGAGTAGCCGATCCATTTCAAACTGCGTTTGCGAGCCAACCAGTGTTCCAGCAGCAGCGCGACCAGAATCAACGATAAACCGACCAGATAAGCCAGTTTGAATCGTTCGATAAATCCAAAAATCGCCAGCAATCCCCACATGATCATGTGGCTCAAAAACGCCGCCTGAAGGGCATTTTTAACTCCCCAGGCCACCACCACGGAGTGCAATCCGTGTTTGCGATCGAATTCATGATCCTGCATGGCGTAGATGATATCGAATCCGATCAACCAGAAGACCACCGAAATACTCAGGAGGACCGGCGACAATCCAAGGCTCTCACGAACAGCCAACCACGCCCCGATCGGAGCCAAACCCAGGGCAATGCCAAGATAAACGTGGGTGTAATCCGTGAACCGTTTGGTCAGGGAATAGAAGCACACCACAAACAAGGCAACAGGAGAAAGCACGAAGCAAACGGTATTGATATAATAGGCAGCCATCAGAAATCCGCCACCGCTCAATAGCAGCAGGAACTGCGCGCTCCACAAGGAAATCGCGCCGGTTGCGAGGTGTCGATTGGCGGTGCGGGGATTAAGTTTGTCAAACTTACGATCGACGATCCGGTTGAAGGTCATGGCGCAAGTTCGGGCACAGACCATCGCCGCCAGGATGAGCAGGAACGTGCGCCAACCGGGCCAGCCCCGATTATCCCTGGCAGCCACAAGCATGGAAGCAAGGGCAAAGGGCAATGCAAAGACGGTGTGGGAGAATTTGACAAATTCCCCCCATTTGGTGATTTCTCGAATGATCCTCGACACCGGGTTCATGCGGCATCATCGGACGTCGTCATCGGCCAACCTGATTCCAGCATGGCTTTGTATCCACCCACCAGCGAGTGAACATTCGCATAGCCCATTCTTCGGGCCACATCCGCAGTCAAGGCCGAGCGAAATCCCCCGCCGCAATACATGATGAGTTCGGTGGATTTGTCCGGAAATTTGGCTTCGATATCGCGCTCCAGAATTCCCTTCCCCAGGTGAATGGCGTCTGCAGCGTGTTGTTTGTCCCACTCACGGTCTTCCCGGACATCGACCAGGATGACGTTTTCACCGGAAGCAAGGAGTACACGGGCCTGTTCCACCGACAACTCACTGACGTGTTCACGAGCTTCGTTCACGAGCTCCAAAAATCCAGGCGAATGTTCCATATTGGTGAGGAGTTAACCCGAAAAAGCAAAATTGGCAAAGCGTTTTCAGAACGCATCCGGTAAACATGCGCGTTCGATTCTTAGATACCGGAGGGGTTGGTTCCACCCAACCCCATGCTTCTTACTAGTCAACTTTCATCCACAAAAGACGTGAACCGCGGGAAGCCATAGGTATTCATAGAACTGCAGCGTTTCCAAGGTGGCTTGATATCAATTTGCAGGCGATAAGGATTGAAGTGGGTTCAAGCAGGAGCTTGCCCCTCCAAAAATCAGCGAGGTCCTATGCCTCTACCTTTCGGTGAGAAATTGCTCCCATATGGATGCAAACCACTCACGATCCGATGGCAACAGTTCGTCCTTCTCCACCAACATTCCATGGCTTCGGGCCACATCATAGTCCTCCATTCGCAATGCCACTTCGAACCATGCCAGGTGATAACCCGATTTAAACTGCGGAGGGAGCGCGCTTTCAGGCACCTGTTTCAAGTGTCCCACCGCCTCGTCATAGCGATGGTTGAGAGCGAGGGCCAATGCATGGTTGATCAATGCTGCATGATATTTTGAAGGTTTGGAAAGGCGGTTGGCAGAGCTTTCGTTCAATTGTTCCCAGGTCAATCGGACGGCGGTATCGGATTCACGCCGGTTGCTCAGCAACAATGCCGCATAGTTATTACGATAAACAGGATTCTTGGGTTCCAATTGGTAAAGTTGCTCAGCAGCCTGCAGGAATAATTCCGAATCCCCCTGACTCGATGCCAATGGGAACACTCTCTCCCAATACGATTTTTCGCCCTTCATCTCATCGGAGCAACCACGCAAAATGCTCAAGGCTTCCGAATCATAACCCAGCGTTCCGAGTTCTTGAGCGATATAGAATCCGACGGTTGCAATCTCATATTCTACCCGGGCGGCCTTTCCCATCATCCTGGCGGCCAATTCGAGCTTCTGTTCCCCCAAAGCCGCACGTCCTTCCATGAAATAAGTAAATCCTTCCAGTGTATTGGACGCCAGGGGATGTCGCCGTGCCTGCACGGCCAGGTTGTTGAGACTTTGCCAATCTCCGCGATCGATCAGAATGTTGGCATAGGCAACCCAGACCGGCTCATAGTATCCAAAATCCCCGGCATAGGTTTTCAGGTATTGGATGGCCAAATCATCTTCCCCAATCAAGACCGCAAAATCCACGAAATGAACCAAATCCTTGGCATGGTCCGGGGGCAGATTATAGCGTCTGAACTGCTCGATCGCATTATCCCTTTCTCCATGTTCGACGAGCATGCTCCAATATTGCAGATGATGCACCAAACGATCGGCGCCACGGGAGATCATATAATCCATGGATTGCCTAAACTCATCGATCTCTCCTCTTGCCACGCTGACCTCACAATTGAGGGTATGCGCCAGGAAAGCATGTTTGGGATGATTCAGGTGAGATCGAAGCGTGTCGATGTATGACAATGCGGATGCGGGAGAACCCCAAATCGACATGTAAGCCGCATGATAGAGTTTCAGTTCGGGTTCCGCTTCCAGACGCGAGGGATCCATGCGCTCAATCCCCTTGCGGAAACCGGCAATGTTCCCCATGTGAAACGCGCTCTTAAGATACTTCACCTCCATTTCCGGAGTGAGTTTTTCCAGCTGTTGGCTTAGAAACAATTGGTTGATTTCATGCAGCTGGTAGTAATCAAACACATCGGTGACGACTTCCAATGAGGTCAGGTTGGTTTGATTCAACTTCAGATACCACCACCCATTTTGCGCGGCCTCGCGAGATTTGCTCTTCTGCAAATCTTCGTCCATCAGAAACTGAAAATACTCGCGCTGATAAACCTGATTCCCCGGATCATTGGCAATCGAAGAATGCCAGGCATGCACCGCATCTTCAAACCGACCGGCATCCATGGCTTTGTAGGCCGCCCGGCGCAGGGACCAGGATTGAAGTTTATCCAGCAGGCTGATTTTAACCACCGGATTGAAGTCCAAGGGGGTCGCGGTCCAGACTTTGACGAGCCCCAATGGAACCGTAACAAGGATCAACAACATGCAAAGCAAGCCCCAACGCAACCAACGCGTGTAGTAGAGCAACCTCAACAGAGGCACATCGTAATCCGTAACAAATTTTTCTATCTTTCGACTGACTGCCGTTTTCTTATCTCTCATTGTTTTCGTAATCGAATGTCCAATTCACATTCATATTACTTCAGAGTAGAGTGCAGATCAGAGACTAAGAAAAACGCTGTTCGAGTGCAAGCAGGATTTTGTTGTGCACACCACCAAAGCAGCCATTGCTTAAGATGGCCACCACATCACCTGGTTGCACCCCTTGAGCGACTTCGGCGGCCATTTCGTCGGCACCGGGAAGGACCTTGGCGATCTTTCCCCTTTGTTCGATGGATTCGATTAAGGCTGGTAAATCAAGTCGCTCATCTTTCTTCAACAAATGCTCACGAGCCACCCCGCCAAGGAGGGTCACGTCTGCTTCTGAAAAGGCTTCGATCAATTCTTGCTGGAAAATGTTCCGTCGGGTGGTATTGCTGCGGGGTTCGAACAAGGTCCAGATCCGGGCATCCGGATAGGCCTTTCGAAGGGTTTGAATGATTTTTCGAATGGCAGTGGGATGATGGGCAAAATCGTCAATGACCGTCACATCGCCCGGGGTGCCAATGATTTCCAATCGACGTTTCACCCCCTTGAAAGTTCGCATGGCGCTCTCGATGACCGAAGCGGGCACGCCGCAATGCTGCGCACAGGCAATCGCAACCAGGGCGTTTTCCATGTTGTGCTCCCCGATCATGGGCAAATGGTATTCATTGCCATTGACCCGAAAATGTAACACCCCCTTTACCATGTCGATGACCTCCGCGGTGAAATCCTGATCACCCTCCAATCCGAAACGTTTGACAGGGCAAAAGTCCACATCCAACAACGGCGCGACGTTCGGATCCGTTCCATTGGCCAGGAGCAGTCCGTTGGGCGGGACCAGACGTATGAGGTGCGAGAAGGTCTTCTGCACGGCCTGGAGGTTTTCGAAGATATCTGCGTGATCAAACTCGATGTTGTTGACGATGGCTACTTCGGGCAGATAGTGCACAAACTTGCTGCGCTTGTCGAAAAAGGCGGTGTCGTATTCATCCCCCTCCAACACGATCCAATCACTCGATGTCAACCGGGCGCCCCGCTGGAAATTACCCGGCAAGCCGCCTATGAGGAAGGAAGGGTGAAACCCGGCGCACTCCAGGATCCATGCAATCATGGAAGTGGTCGTCGTCTTGCCATGTGTGCCGCTCACCACAATGGACCGCTTTCCCCGGATGAAAAATTCCTTCAACAACTCCGGCAGCGAACAGTAACGCCACTTTTGCTCCAGCACATATTCCACCTCGGGATTTCCCCGGGACATGGCGTTGCCAATCACGATCCAGTCCGGTTGCTCGCCAAAATGATTCGGATCGTAGCCCTCATGAACCTTGATACCCGCCTGGGACAGGAAAGTCGACATCGGTGGATACACATTGGCATCCGAACCAGAAACCCTGAAACCCCTTGATTTCAAAGCCCCTGCACACGAAGCCATCGCTGTTCCGCAAATGCCGACAAAATATATATGATCGCCTTCCTGAATCACCCAGCAAGCATGTAGCAATCAGCATCATGATTCCAAGAAGGATTTCATAAGAATCAGACTACAGGGCTGAAAAGCAATTGATGTGAGAATAAGTTATTGGATTTTTTCTCATTCATCAATTGACACATCACACGTATGACATATTGTATGACACATGATTTCGGTAAGGATTGATCCCACACTTGAAAATGAACTTAGCTTAGTAGCCAAGGAGAAAGGAATGTCCAAATCGGAATATCTGCGGGGATTAATCATTGAAAAATTGGAGACTGAACGTGTTCATAAAAAGACGCCATGGGAACTGGGAAAGCATGTGTTTGGCAAATTTGACAGTGGCCGATCCGACCTTTCAAAAAATCGCAAAGCCATTTTGAAGGAAAAAATACGTGAAAAGGCGTGCCGTCATTGACTCCGGACCTTTGGTTGCTGTTTTTAACGCAAAGGATGCATTCCATCCTTCTGCGCTGGCGTTTTTCAAGTCATTTCAAGGAAACCTTTACTCAACAATCGCGGTATTAACCGAAGTTAACTATCTACTTGATTTTAATATCCAGGCACAACTGGCAATGCTGGACTGGGTCTTGTCCGGAGGGTTGGAAGTCATTGAATTGGATCATTCGGACCTGAAAGCCATTCGGCATTTGACTCAGAAATACGCGGATTTGCCGGCTGATTTTGCGGACACGTCTCTCATTGCTGTCGCCGAAAGAATGAACATTGAATATGTGGTAAGCATTGATAGCGACTTCTACGTCTACAGAACTTTATCCAACCGATACCTTACGAACCTCATGGAGACCGGATAACAATGCGCCATATAACCAACCGATATCCTGTGCCCCTCCCAGAGTTCCAGGTCTTTTGTTGATGCAAGTTTCCCAAAAAGCAGTCTGAAAAACCGGGAGCAATCAGTCCATTCACTCCTCTAGAAGCAAACCACACTCAAACGACTCGCCCCGACCGCCGACTTGACTTTCCAAGTGTGGATTCGCATGGTGATTCTGTTTAGATTCTGAATTGAAAATGAATCGTTCCGACGGGGAACGAACCGAAACATTAAATATGAGCAGCAACAATACATTGAACACACTGAGGGAATTCACACTGGGCGGCGGAGGCCAGGGTCAATTACATAGCTTACCAGCCTTGGAAGAAGCCGGGATTGGCAGCATTTCACGCCTGCCTGTTTCCATCCGGATCGTGCTGGAATCCGTGCTCCGCAACTGTGACGGAGTCAAAGTCACCGAAGAAAGCGTCCGGCAACTCGCCAACTGGCAACCCAAAGCCGAACGCACCTCTGAAATCCCCTTTGTGGTCGCCCGCATTGTGCTCCAGGATTTCACCGGTGTGCCGCTGCTGGTGGACCTGGCCGCCATGCGTTCAGCCGTCAACCGCCTGGGCAAAAACTCCAAAATCATTGAACCGCTCGTTCCGGTGGATCTTGTGGTCGACCACTCCGTGCAAGTGGATTTCGCCGGCACCGCGGATGCCATGGACCGCAACCTGGACAAGGAATTCACCCGAAACCGCGAACGCTACCAGTTCCTCAAATGGGGCATGCAGGCCTTCGACACCTTCAAGGTCGTTCCTCCCGGCATCGGCATCGTGCATCAGGTCAACCTTGAATACCTTGCGAAAGGGGTGCTCAGCGCGGACAACGTTTACTATCCGGACACCCTGGTTGGCACCGACTCACACACCACCATGATCAACGGGCTCGGAGTTGTGGGTTGGGGCGTGGGTGGCATCGAAGCCGAAGCAGGCATGCTCGGTCAACCTGTTTACTTCCTGACACCCGATGTCGTAGGGGTCAACCTGACCGGCAGCCTGCGCGAAGGGGTCACTGCAACCGACCTTGCCTTGACTGTCACCGAAATGCTGCGCGCGGCCAAGGTGGTGGGCAAATTCGTTGAATTCTACGGCCCGGGCGCCCAGGCGCTGCCGTTGGTCGACCGCGCCACCATTGCCAACATGGCTCCCGAATACGGCGCCACCATGGGGTTCTTCCCCATCGATGGTGAAACCGTCAACTACATGCGTGCCACCGGCCGTTCCGAAGAACTCTGCGCCACTTACGAAAATTACTACAAGGCACAAGGTATGTTCGGCATCCCCAACAAAGGAGACATCGACTACTCCGTCGATCTCGAACTTGACCTGGGAACCGTCGAACCCAGTGTGGCGGGACCCAAGCGCCCGCAGGATCGCATCGTGTTGCCGGACCTGAAAAACAGTTTTCAATCCATGTTCTCCAGACCGGTTTCCGACGGCGGATTCGGCAAAGACGCAGCCGCTCTGGAATCCACCCAGGTATCGGCGGAGAACAATGGCTCCGGATCGGTGGAACTCAAACACGGCAGCGTTTTGATCGCCGCCATCACCAGTTGCACCAACACCTCCAATCCGGGGGTCATGCTCGGCGCAGGATTGCTCGCCAAGAAGGCGGTCGAAAAAGGACTTAAAGTCAACCCTGCCGTCAAGGCTTCCCTGGCTCCGGGTTCCCGCGTGGTGAGTGATTATCTCGAGCAGGCCGGACTTCAAACTTATCTGGATCAACTCGGATTCAACCTGGTCGGTTACGGCTGCACCACCTGTATCGGCAACAGCGGCCCGCTGGCCAAACCGATCGAAGAAGCCGTCGTCAACAACGATCTCGTTGCGGCATCGGTCCTGTCCGGAAACCGCAACTTCGAAGCCCGGGTCCACCAGAACATCAAGGCAAACTTCCTCATGTCACCACCTCTGGTCGTCGCGTTTGCCCTGGCGGGTCGCGTGGATATCAACCTGGAAGAAGAAGCCCTTGGCACCGATTCCGAAGGTAATCCGGTCTTCCTGAAAGATCTCTGGCCGAGCCTGGAGGATATCAAGACCTTGTTTGCCAAAGCCATGGATCCTGATGTGTTCCGCAAACTCTACACCGACTTCGCGGATCAGAATCCCAAGTGGAACGAAATTCCATCCTCCGTGGGCGATGTGTATGAGTGGGATCTGAAGAGCACCTACATTCAGGAGCCGCCCTTCTTCACCGATTTCGATCTCGAACCCGGCACGATCACTTCCATCGAAGGCGCCCGTGCTTTGGGCATCTTCGGAGACAGTGTGACCACCGATCACATCAGTCCCGCCGGAGCGATCAAACAGGATTCACCTGCAGGACGCTTCCTGGGTGAAAACGACGTGGCTGTGACCGATTTCAACAGCTATGGATCCCGACGCGGCAATGACCGCATCATGACCCGCGGAACATTTGCCAATGTGCGCATCAAGAACCTGATGGTTCCCGGAGTGGAAGGCGGTGTCACCAAACACCAACCTTCCGGCGAACAAACCAGCATCTACGACGCCGCGCAACGTTATGCTCAGGACAAGACTCCTTTGGTCGTACTGGCCGGTCAAGAATACGGAACAGGCAGTTCGCGTGACTGGGCCGCCAAGGGTACCCGACTGCTGGGTGTGCGTGCCGTGGTGGCCGCCAGCTTTGAACGCATCCATCGATCCAATCTGGTGGGCATGGGTGTGCTGCCCCTGCAATTCGAAGACGGTCAAAATGTCCAATCACTCAACCTCGACGGCAGTGAAACCTTTGACATCGTCGGACTCGGCAACGATCTGAAGCCACGCCAGGAACTGCAACTACGCATCACCCGCGCCAACGGTGAGCAGGTTGATGTGCCCCTGCGCTGTCGCATCGATACCGATATCGAAATCGAATACTACCGACACGGAGGCATCCTTCAGTACGTCCTCCGCCAATTGGTGGCCAAGGCTTGATGCAGCCAGCCAGATGAATGAATTCACGGGCGTCTCCCATCAAAAGGGGACGCCCTTTTTGTTGGTTTCCCCAATGATTCCCAGCCAGAATACCGCCAGCGATGACGACACCATTCAATGAAATCGATTTGAAGTTCATGCGACGCGCACTGCTGCTGGCCAAGCGCGGTTATGGTCGTGTATCGCCCAATCCCATGGTGGGAGCCGTGCTGACACGACGGGACACCATTATTGGCGAAGGCTGGCATCGCAAGGCGGGAGAAGCGCATGCGGAAGTCGCGGCGCTGAATGACGCAAAACGACGTAAAAACAAAATCAAGGGAGCCACGCTCTATGTTACTCTGGAACCCTGTTCCACCACAGGAAGAACGCCCCCGTGCACCCAGGCCATTTTGGATGCGGACATCAAACGGGTAGTCGTGGCATGCCTGGATCCGAACCCAAAACACGCCGGTCGCGGCATTGCCTTACTGGAAACAGCGGGACTGAACGTGACAACCGGAGTTTTGGAAGACAAAGCCATTGCGTTGAACCAATCCTTTTTTCACTGGATCCAGGGTCAGCGCCCCTGGGTAACCGTCAAAGCCGCCATGACCCTTGATGGCAAGATCGCAACCGCTTCTGGAGAATCCAAATGGATCACAGGCCCGGAAGCACGCAGGCATGCCATGAAATTAAGGTATGGTATGGACGCGATGCTGGTGGGTATCGAGACCGTGCTGGCGGATGATCCTTCGTTAACGGTTCGACGGGGCACATCCGATAAACCTTCCAAACCACTCCTGCGCCTGGTGCTCGATTCCAAGGCGCGCACCCCGCTCGATTCCAAGCTGCTCACAGATCCCTGGAAAGAATGGACACGGGTCGTCATATCCCAATCTGCCCCCAGAAAAAGAGCAAAAATTCTGCAAGAAAAGGTCGAAGTGTGGGAATCACCCAACCGGGGCCATGTGGATTTGAACTGGTTATTGGATCGATTGGGAGCAGAAAATATCACTTCATTGCTGGTGGAAGGCGGAGGCCAGGTCAATGCGAGCTTCTTCGATCAACAGCTCGTTCAGGCGGTGGCATTCTACTATGCTCCCAAGGTATTGGGAGGTGAGCATTCACGGCGGGCCGTCAGCGGAAAGGGCGCTCAAACGATCCAGGAAGCGATTCGTTTGCAAAACGTGACGTGGAAAAAGGTGGGGCAGGATCTGGTGATGCAGGCCTTGGTGGAGACAGCACAGCGGTGAATCGGGTTTGTTTTTTATCCGCAGATTTGCGCAGATGATCGCAGATATGATTGAGTAAATCTGCGGATGCCCAATACACAGCGGTAGCTCAGGTATCCTGGCAGTCTTGAGTAACTTGAGGGTTCGGAACCATCCCACCCGTTCTGGCAAACCAGAAGGCCGGTCCGATGCCGCCGCCAAAAAAGAAACCATAAGCCACTCCCCACGCCACCGCGCCCCAAGGCATCCCCATGGTGGCATGCAACCAGGAACCGATGAAATAGCCGCTCGCATTGGAAATCGTCAGCACCATCCATACCCGGTGCCATTCCTTCATGTTCCCGAGAAACGCACAAATACAGAGCCCCATGGCCAGTGATCCAAACACTGCCGCCAGTGCCTCGCCTGTTTTGTTTCGCATCGCCATCCAGACCACAATCCACAGAATGGCATAAGCGGCAAACGAAGTTGAAAAAACCTTGAAGAAGCGCAAGCGCGCGCCTGGGCCGGGCGTCAATCCTTTCATGACCTCGCACCCAATTCCAAGATAAAGAACCAACCAGGCAACATAAGCCCCCGCCTCTCCCAGCGTGTTGTAGAACCATCCCCCGAGAAACGCCCACGATCCAAAAACCGCCAAACTCGCCAATCCAAAGCCCAACACTCCGATGCGCCAGGCGTCCCAAATGGTTTGAGTGGGTGGTTTTGTTGGCGCGGCGATGGATTCAGTCTGATCGGTCATATTTCAATGCTCTCCAGCGCCAGCAGTTTTTGTTTCCACTCGATGCCCCCGGAAAAGCCGCCCAATTTGCGGTTGGCTGCCAGGACCCGATGACAGGGGATGATCAAGGGGATCGGGTTGGCTCCGCAGGCGCCGCCGGTGGCTCTGACTGCTTTTGGTTTGCCAATCTTGTTGGCTATTTCGCCATAGGACAGGGTTGCCCCATAGGGAATGGAACGCAGGGCATTCCAGACACTTTGTTGAAATGGGGTGCCTTGCTGTAGATCAAGTGGCGGAGCTGACGCAATGTCCGGTTGCTTTCCTTGCAGATAGCTTTTCACCCACTCCCGGGTGACTTTTTGCCAGGATTGAATCTGTTTGGACGGACGCACCCCGGTATCAGCGCTTGTCTCAACGGGAAACCGACCGGGAAACCAGATTCCCGTCAGTCCTGCCTCCGAATACGCGGCAACCCAGGTATCCGAACCCATTCGAAAAGTGTCGATGTGGATCGGTTCCTCCATAGGTCAGGGACGCATCACGGCAAATACGCCGCAAAGGATGAGTAAGAACACAAGGAACATCATCAGGAACCGATTGCGTGCAATGCGTTTTTCTCTCCGCAGCGGTTCGATCCCCTGCACGCCTCCGGCAGCCATATACTGCACCAATTTCTGATGATCTGCTTCTTCGGGTGCCGTTTTGGTTTTTGGCTCAGATTTTTTCCCGGTCCGACGACGCACCCACGCCATGGGATCGAGTTTTCGCACCCCCAGGGCATTGTAATGAGCCTCCGGATCCCTGATTTGCTCGGCGACACGCAGGTCATCATGTTCAACCGTTTCAAACAGCGCCCCCATGGAGGATTGTTCGGATGCATCGTCTGATCTACGCGGGATGACTGAAGTCGTTCGTTGAAACTTTGGTTCCAGGCTCGATTGCTTTTTCAGGCGCCGGATTTCGGCTTTGAGTTCACGGGCGCGGACGTTCAGATTGCGTGCCCGGGCGGAAATGGGATCTTTCCGAGCCTGCAGCAATTTGTTCAAAAGTGAACCTTTACCGGTGATGCGCATCATGACTTGTTATTCACTGATCGGCAGGTAGAGCATCAGGAACCTCCCTGAAGCCAAACAGCCACCAGCATGAACACGCCCACCAGTAACACCAAAGCCACGGGCCAAGTCAATGCCAACCCGATCTGAGCCCATTGTTTCCATGAAAATTGATCGAAATCCAGGGAGGTCAAAAGGGATTGAAGGCTTGATGGGGACTTCGGCTTGGGTGCAGGCTTGATTTTGGGTTCCGGTATGGATTCCGGCACAGCGACCTCCGCTTGCCCGGTTTTCGGATTGAGAAAGGGAAATTTCGGAACGGCACTGATCCATTCCTTGCGGGCATTCTCGATGGCAATGAGGGCGCGAGTGAGTTCACGATTGAGGTTATCCTCTTCCCAGGCTTCTTCAGACAAACCCTCAACCTTTTCCAAATGCTCACGAAACTCCACCAGGGATTTGCCCATGTCCTCAATCTGGCGGCGGGCCTTTTCTTCTTCTTCTTCCAACGTGGCGATCCCCTTGCTCAGGCTGTTCACCATTTCCTCACGTCCCTTGGTGAATTCGGCGCGGCGGCGTCTCAGGTCTTCGAGAGCTATTCTTTCTTTTTCAAGCTTCTCCTGCTCTTGTTTGAGCTCAATGATTCGCTGCTGGGTGGTGCCCACTTTGGCCTCAAGTTGTTCGCGTGCAGGAATGCGTTTGACCGAATCTTCCTGTGGCGCATCAGCCATGTCGGTGAGGGACATTTGCTGGGATTGCTGGAATTCCCTATCGATAAAATCGTTGTCGTCGTGCGGAGCCATTCTATTAAAATAATGACAACATGGTGATCTGTAAAGCGACCGAGGCCATTTTAACGCCAATCAGACCTACTTTTTCATCAAAACGGTCAAATTTCCATGTGCCGAAGCCGTTTGATCCCAATTCGGTATGGAATCAACCCCAATCCCAATGACAAAGCCATAAAACTCCCCCACCCCAGCATCACCACCCAGGGAACAGATTGTTCACGCCAGGGAGAACCGATGGCCAGGATGGCGATGCTGCCCACGATATACAGAAAACTCAGGACCAGGCAGAAGGTCCCCCCGAAACCACTCACGATTTTGCTGGGATTATCTTCTTTGAAATTGGGATAGATCACTCCCAGCCCCATGGCGAGCCCATTCAGGGTCAAGGCCATCACAGCGATCACAAAGGTAAAATAGCTGATCTGCCCCCAGGGCATGTTCAGCATGTGACAGGACATGAAAATCAATATCCCGGTAATGCTCATGGAAATCAGGCAGGCCAATGTGTATTTGATGCCAATGACCTTTTTCAAACCGATCGGAGCCATCCCAACGATCCAAAGTCGTTTGCCTTCAAGTGAGAACTGGGGAAAAACAAAGCGGGTGGTCAAGGTCGCCAGATTGAGCGAACACGCCCCCAGATTCATATAGGATATGAGATGGATCCAGAAGGGATTGTTCAATTTCGAGGAGAAATTCTTCAAATTCACAATGTAAGCGGCCAGCAAGCCGAAGAGCAGCAGGCTTTGCCCCCATTGACTGGTATCCCGCCAGAAGACCCTTACATCCTTCACCAAAACAGCGCGATGATCCTGAGGCATCCAAAACAACAAACCAAAAAAACGTTCCAAAAATCGGGGGGTCCAGGCTTTGGTTCGATTCCCTTTGTTGCGATTCAGCCACTGAACCCATTTCCAGCGGCTCACCACAGGTCCGCGGCTTTGCACGGCTGAAGCGGCCTCATAAAGGGGTGAGCCAGCCATCACGGTGGTGAACCGGCCCCAAAACAGCCCATAACTCAGCATGACCAGCATAAAAAATCCCGTGGCGCTGGTTGCCCCTTCACTCCAGGAAATCACGCCGGAAGCCAGCCAATAACTGGGTAAAAAGGCAAACTGACTGAACTGAGTGTTCTTCAACAAGCGGTCCAGCACCAGCATGACGCGGGTTTCCAGCATGTCATCGGTCACAACATCCGGTTTCAACCAGAAAGCCAGGGCCACCAAAGCCAAAACTCCCAAACCAAGCGTCGTGTATTGGAAAAAACGCCGATCCATGTAACGAGCCAATCCGATCGCGGACCAAGCTCCTGCAATGGCTGGAAGGATGACGAACATCAGGACCATGAACACTGTCACCGGATAAAAAGTCCAGTCCACTTCCTCCACCAAACCATAGGCAACGAGCAAGGGCGCGATCAAAAACAGAAACGCCCAGGATGCCACCACGGTCGATTCGAGGAATTTCCATTGAAAAATGGCATTGGGAGAGATGGGCAGGCAGTGAAGAAAATTGGTTTCACGATTCCGGAACAAATTGGAATAGCTGATGACCAGATTACTGATCAACAACAAGGCGAACAGGAAAGCAAACAAGATGAAAATCATGCGTTCCACCAGCAAGTCCCCCAGTCCGGGGAACGCGCCCACAAATCGCATCGCACGGTAAAAGAGAGCGAACGACAACCAGCAATAGCCCACGATAAACAGAAGAACAGTGGCGGATAACAGTTTGGACTGTAGAAGCACCCCCTCCAGCCGCCGCCAATTCTGCTTGAGATGAACGCCCGCCAGCAGAGCGAAAGCACTGCGCTCACGATGTGGTTCCGGATGGGTATCCTTTGCGTCCATGGTTCAGGAAAAATTGGCCGTCGACTCGGATTCCGTGGTCAAACTCAGAAAGCTTTTCTCCAAGGCGCCGTCCTGACCACTCTGACGCCTCAATTCCTCGCTGGTCCCCATGGCGATCAGTTTTCCCTGATGGATGATTCCAATTCGATCCGCCATTTCCTCGGCCACTGACAACTGGTGCGTGGATAGAAACACGGTCATTCCTTCTTGAGAACGTTCCTTCAGGATGTCTTTGACGATGCGGGCGTGTTGCGGATCAAGCCCCACCATGGGTTCATCAATCACAAAAACCTCAGGATCATGCAGCAAAGCGGATGCGATGGCCACACGCTGACGGGTGCCATGGGACAGCCCTTCGATGGGCTTATGCAGAAAGGTTTCGAGATGAAATCGTTTGGCCAATTGCTCTCCTTCAGTTCTGACACGGTCGGGATCAATTTTAAACAACTGACCGGTAAACCGCATGAACTCGAGCGGAGTCAGTTTCTCATACAGGAACGGGAAATCCGGGACATATGCCAAACGTTCGCGAGCTTTGAGCGGATTTTGCTGAATGTCGTATCCCGCTACAACGGCCGAACCGTGGGTGGGTTTGATCAAACCGACCATCATCTTGATGGTGGTGGTCTTTCCTGCCGCATTGGGGCCGAGCACGGCAAAGAACTCGCCCTTGGGAACCACCAGGTCGATGCCGTCGACGGCGATCAAATCGCCAAATTGCTTAACAAGCCCCTTGAGCTCAATCATGATTCCAACCGCTTAGCATACAGCCGGATAGTTTTCAAGATGTGATGAAGGATATTGAATCTCCGTTTTACAACCGTGACAAATGCATGCATATTATGCATTCCGTCAGGAATAAGATTCGGGCCTGAATCGTATGAAGGAATTTTTTGCGAAAAAACCGCTGAGCGGCAAAGTCAATACTTTGACCATCATCACCAATTCGTTGGCGATGATGTTGGTGCTTGGTGCCATTTTTGGTCTGAGTCTTTACCATTATAAGAACAAAGGCCTGAGCGAAAGTTCCGTACTGGCTAAAATCGCCACCAACAGCCTGGGTAGATCACTGCCTCCAGCCGACCGTGATGAAGGTGACCTGGCCCTCTCTGAGGTGTTCGCATATCTGGAACCTGATATCGGCGTTCAACTGTTTGTAGACAACGAGTTGCGCGGCCAATTCATGAACCACGAAGAGACGAACCCCATCAGGCTTCCGATGACAAATGACTCTCTTGACGAGGTCGACGAGTTTGATGGATGGACCACTCATGTAGCGGTTCCATTTGTTTTCACCTCGGATAGAACAACCAAAGGAACCATCTCCGTTTTCCAAAACGTTCAGGACGCACAGATCAAGGCAGCAACCACAACTGCCATTTTTGCTGTGATCGCCTCGGTCTCGGTGATCCTGGCTCTTCTGGCAGGTCACAGACTACAGCGGTTCATCTCCGAACCCCTCCTGCTGTTGGCAGAGGCAACCGACAAAATCGCCAACGAAAAGAATTTCTCCATGCGTGTCTACAGCCCGTCGAAAGATGAGATCGGGATGTTGTATCAAGGCTTCAATCGAATGCTGGAGGAAGTAGAGCACCGGGATGATATGATCCGAAAAACCAACGAGCAATTGGAAGATCGGGTCAAGGCCAGAACATCTGAACTGGAACAAGCACAGGCCGAAACCGAATCGATCAACAACCAGCTGTTGGAAGCCAACGAAAAACTGAAAGTATCCATCGAAGAAGCCAAGCAACTCGCGGTGGAAGCCCAGGCTGCCAGCAAGGCCAAGAGCGAGTTCCTGGCGGCGATGAGTCATGAGATTAGAACTCCGATGAACGGTGTCATCGGATTCACCAATCTGTTTTTGGATTCCAACCTGGATGAAACACAACGGGACTACGCCAACACCATCAAGAGCTCTGGTGAATCGCTGCTGGTGATCATCAATGACATTCTGGACTTTTCCAAAATTGAAGCCGGCAAGTTCTTCCTTGATTCGACTCCGTTCGACATGTCCGCCACCTGTAGCGAGGTGGTCGAGCTGCTTTCAGAGCAGGCGAATGCCAAAAACCTTGAACTCAAACTCTTTTACGAACCGGACGCACGCAAGCATCTGGTCGGGAACCCAGGGAGAACCAAACAGGTTCTGATCAATCTTCTGTCCAATGCGATAAAATTCACTGAGTCGGGCTTTATCCATGTCCGGGTAGAAAAAAGCGCCGTCGACAATCACCCGGATGGACTCAAAATCAGTGTCACCGACACCGGCATTGGCATTCCTTCCGACAAACAAAACCTGTTGTTCGAAAAGTTCTCTCAAACCGACGCCTCCACCACCCGAAAGTACGGAGGAACGGGACTCGGTCTTGCCATTTGCAAGGAACTGGTTTCCTTGATGAATGGCAAAATCGGATTCAAGAGCAAGGAAGGCAACGGCTCGGTTTTCTGGTTCAGCTTGCCGGCCTGGGAATTCGCCTCCGACCTTTCAAAATCTGCCACTGAACCGAATCGACTGGCGCAGGAAGGCGCAGGTAAATTTGATCTGGACCAAATGGAGCCCCTTCCCACCGGTTTCTCTGTCCTGCTCGTGGAAGACATCACCGTCAACCAGAAATTGGCTGCCAAAATTCTATCCCGCATGGGCTGCCACGTGGATCTCGCCATCAACGGCAAAGAAGCGGTCTCCATGGCGCGCAAGCAGACCTACGACATTATATTCATGGACTGCCAAATGCCCGAGATGGACGGCTACGAAGCGACCAGGCGCATTCGTGACTTCGAATCAGACAACAAAGTGCCTGAAAACGAACGCGTGCCCATCATAGCCATCACTGCCAACGCCATGCGTGGCGACCGCGAAAAGTGTTTGGAAGAAGGCATGAACGACTACATCGCCAAACCGATCGATGCCGGACAGGTGGGCCAGTTGATCGACAAGTGGCGACACAAACCCAATTCCACCACTTAAGGAAAACCACACTCCAATTGCCCCATAAAAGGCAACAAACAGTGCGGTTCTCTTTCTCCGACGACTTGTCAGTCTTACTTCATTTTCATATGATGCGGGGACGATGAATGTCCCAAATTCCATTCGTTTGAATTTCCCGACCGAAAGCTTCGGCAAATGCATCACGATCGTGTTGCTGATGGGTGCACCGCTGTTACCGTTGCTCAACACATCCCTCAGGGCCGAGGTTGATTTTTCCACCGATATACAACCCGTATTGAATGAGCATTGCACCTCCTGCCATGGCGGCGTGAAACAAGCGGGCAATGTCAGTTTCCTTGCTCGAAGCGCACTATTGAAACCCGCCAAATCCGGAGAAACCCCGTTGGTTCCCGGAAACGCATCGGCATCAGAAATCATCCGACGGATCCGCACCAACGATCCTGATGACCGAATGCCACCGCCAGAAGAAGGGCCTGCTTTGGATGAAACAACCCTTGCCAACATAGAAGCATGGATCAATGAAGGCGCCCCCTGGGACACGCACTGGGCCTAGAAGCTATCTCATAAATAAATATTGTACTTTTAACGATAAAGTATAGTGGTTATGGATGGACTTGAGCGAAGCACAATGGAACGTCGTTAAAGACATCTTACCAGAAGACCCTGTAAGGGA
>Ga0181591_10001095_pt1 | contig 22870 bp, 24 predicted proteins | sample 071ome_33_FD_133757 | JGI IMG/M metagenome (GOLD analysis project Ga0181591, IMG submission 133757) | Coastal salt marsh microbial communities from the Groves Creek Marsh, Skidaway Island, Georgia - 071412AT metaG (megahit assembly) | ecosystem: Environmental > Aquatic > Marine > Intertidal...
AAATACGATCTCGATATCGCGACATTTGGACACTTTGGCGATGGCAACGTCCACCCGACGATTCTTACCGACGAGACCAATACAGACGAAATGGAACGCGTCGAATACGCGCTGTCTGACATCTTCGACAAAACAATCGAACTGGATGGCACGATCACCGGGGAGCATGGCGTCGGTCTTGCTAAGAAGCCATTTCTCCCGCGGCAATTCACCGATGCAAGCTACCCACTCCTTGCGAAGATTAAAAGCGCCTTGGATCCAGCTGGGCTTCTGAATCCCGGGAAAATCTTCGACCTGCCTGCCGACGCATGAGCGAGCCCCTCACCGAATCGTCACTCCGCTATCTCGGGGACCTCGATTACTCCATCGTGCAGCAGTGCATGCATTGCGGCATGTGCCTGCCAAGCTGTCCGACCTATCTCGATACCAAGCGGGAACGGAACAGTCCGCGCGGACGCATTGCCCTGATGCGCTCGATTGCTGATGGCGACCTGAAAGTGACGAAGGAGTTTGGCGAGGAAATGTACTACTGTCTCGGCTGCCTTGCCTGCACGACGGCTTGTCCGGCGGGAGTCAATTATCCTGAACTCTTCGAAAACGCACGCGCCGAAGTGGAGCATCAGGACGTTCTCTTTTCTCCTGAGCGGCGATTCTGGCGCTGGCTGACAATGAAGCAACTGTTCTCCCACCAGTGGATGCTGCGCGCCGTCGGGAGATTGCTCTGGATCTACCAGGTAACGGGGCTTTGTACCCTTGTCAGGAAAAGTGGGATCATGCGATTGGTCCCGAAAAACCTGCGCGACCTTGAGCCATCGACACCAAAAATCCAGAGACATTTCTCCGACGACCTGATCGAAGAAAGCGAGAAGGCAGCCAAGACGAAATATCGGATCGGACTCTTAACCGGCTGCGTGCAGGATCTCGTGTTTTCCGATGTGAATCGCGACACTGCAGATGTTCTACTCGAAAATGGCTGTGATGTCGTCACGCCTCGATCGCAGGGATGTTGTGGATCACTTCATGCGCACAACGGCGATCTCGTTCTCGCGGCAGAGCGGGCCCGGGCGATGATCGATTACTTCGATGTTGAGAATCTTGACGCCATTATCACCAATGCGGCCGGCTGTGGCTCGCATCTCAAGCATTTCACCAACCTGCTTCGCGACGATGAGCAATACGCTTCGCGTGCCCAGGAGTGGGACAAGAAGGTAAAGGACATCTCAGAGTGGCTCGTAGAGATTGAGTTTCGCGCACCTTCTCAATCGGATAAGTCAGAGGAAACCGAAACCGTGACCTATCATGAGGCCTGTCATTTGTGTCATGGTCAGGGCATATCCAGTCAACCGCGTGACGTCCTGCGATCCATCCCAGGAATGCAACTGGTGGAAATGACTGACGCTACCCATTGCTGCGGGAGCGCCGGAGTTTATAACATTACCCAACCGGAACAGGCGGGGATACTTCAGCAGGAAAAGGTCAAAAACATCAAGGCGACGGGAGCGAGTTGTGTTGCAACGGCGAATCCCGGGTGTCATCTGCAAATCCAGAATGGACTCGGTCTGAATGGAGCAGGGGACGCAGCCGATGTTACTCACCCCGTGAGTCTGCTCGCGGCCGCCTATCGTAAAGAAAAGGGAGATTCGAAATGAAAAATACCATCTGGACCATTGTCGCGCTGCTCTTTGGCGCCTTATTCATTTGGAGTGGAGTCGCGAAATTGAAGGATCCGATCACTTTTGCCGACAATGTGAGAAATTTTCAGGTCATCGGAGATCCCATTGCACCAGCCGTGGCGCTCTTTCTCCCGTGGGTGGAAGTATTCGCAGGCATCGCCCTGATGTCGGGACGTTTTGCGAAAGGTGGTGCATTTATTCTCATGGGGTTAATGGTGGTTTTTACTCTACTCATTGGCATCTCCTGGATACGCGGTTTGGACATTACCTGCGGCTGTTTCGGTGATGACGACATCGTGAACTACCCTGTGAAGATGACGCAGAACATCATCCTGCTGGTGATTGGCTTTGCTCTATGGTGGAGATTCGAGATAAAAAGAGAACCTGCCCCCATTGCTCCGGAGCCAGTGACATAGCGGCGATCTTTCTTTGGGAGGGAGTCTTTCTCCGGTTCCATAGCAGCATGAAAAGAGTCAGTATCATCGTCGTCGCGATCTTTTCCGTGTGTTCAGGAGAGATCAGCGCCTCGACTGCGCAGAAGCTGCAATCCATCATCATTCCTTCCATTGAAGTCGTGGAAGCACCAATTGGTGATGTGGCGGGGCTTCTTCAGTCCAAGAGCTCAGAACTCGATAGCAGTGGCTTCGGAGTAAATGTGATCCTCGATGTGAAACCGGAGGCTCTTGAGCAAACAGTATCACTCCGCCTGCAAAATGTGCCCCTCGGCCGGCTGTGTGGTTTTTTCTGAGATTGCTGGGCGATGTCTGAAAGTTGATCGGCACGCCGTGATCCTTGCCGAAAGGTGCGGGAGGCCCGAGCCCCGCGACCCAAAAGTCGAAAGGCGCGGAATCAATATCGTGAAAATTCCGCGACGTGGGCTGGAGGATGCAGCCGTCAGCTTGAGGTTGAACGCGGTCCCTTTGGGGGAAGCCATCAAATACACCTGCGCTCTCGCCGATTATTCCATAACGATTCAAAAAGGAGTCGTGGTTGTTTACCCAACCCCGGAGAGAGCAGCCCCTTAGGCGAGCTGTTCTATCGAACTTGGGCAATTACGCCGCTTGAAAATAAAAACTAGAAGGGGACATTACTGGTATAGTGTTTCACTCAGCCCTTCACCCTTTATTGCTCTATGTCCGATCAGAGTTTCGTAAGGCCACAGACTCGCCGCAGCGCGCTTACCTTCGCCACAGGTGCTGGAGCCGCATTGTTCCTACCACGCTGCCGGACGCTTCCAAACGAGGGTAGTTCAGTAGCTTTGCGTCAGCCGCGGTTGCCGTGGTCCACGGTTTTCAAAGGAGAAGAGAAATTCCGGGCGCTCTGTAATCTTGCGCGCAGGGAACAATATGCGTCTCTGCCAATCGGGAAGCGCAAAGCTGCCTTTGGAAAAGCCCTTTGCGGAACGCCGTACGTAAACTACACGCTGGAAATCGACGATCGAATTGAGTCTCCTTCCGTCAATTTCAACGGAATGGATTGCTGGACGTTCTACGAGATATCTCTGGCAATGGCCCGGCTCGTAAAGAATGACCCATCCCAGTGGTCACGGGAGGCCCTTCTACACTACATCGAGCTTGAACGGTATAGGCGGGGCCGGTGCGATGGCACCTACGTGAGTCGGATGCATCATCTCGAAGAAGTTTTTGCTGATAATGAGCAACGGGGGCTCGGGAAAAACGTCACCGCTTCACTCGGTGGAAAACCCTTACGGCGACGGGTCAAATACATGCAAACCAGGGCTGCGGTTCGCAACTCCCGATACCTGCGAAACGATCCTTCGATGGTCCCTGCCATGGCGAAGATCGAAAATCACATTTCCACGCTTCCCGTTTATTACATTCCCAATTCTAGGGTCGCTTCGATTGAGTCGAAACTGCAGGACGGTGATGTCCTGGCAATTGTGACCAACTGGCATTCCACCTACACGTCTCACGTTGGGGTCGCTAAGAGAGACGGTGCGAACTGCCGTTTCATGCACGCATGCTCTTCGCGCAGCAAAGGGCGGTGTTGCATCGTCGATACTCGAATCTCCCAATACTTGCGAGAGAAGAGAACGAATATCGGATTGATCGTATTCCGTCCCGGAGAAGCCCCGCTGCTTGGCTGATTCGGCCCTATACCCGGTTTTTATACCTGCTATTTCCTCTAATCTACCGGAAGCGTGTCAGTCACAGCTCCTTCGGCTGGGTCAATTCCCAGCATTTTGCAAACTGTTGCGTGAAAAGAGAGTTGGCCGATTTCGTCAAGCGAACCGGTTGCTGGAGAGTCAGGGTAACCCGCAATGATGAATTGTCCGGACATTCGGATCGACTCTTCCACCGGATAACCAAAACCACCAAAGTAGCCCGGGCCTTCAGTCGGATCGTAGACTGGCTCGGCTGCTTTCGCGTCGGCAAAGGCATATCCAGTTTTCAGGACGAGGACGCGATCACCAGTTCTATCGCTGCTGTATTTCCAGTCTTCAGGTAATTCCTCTTTCTTGTAAGTTCGGAAGTAAATGCGTTTACCCAGCTCACCGTCGAAGTTCTCTTTGAAAATCTTTATCTCTCCTTCTGATTCGGGAAGGTCTTTGAAATACAGGTTCGCAATAGCGTCATGTGCGATGATATCAGCGTTCTTCATCATTTCATCACCGAGCAGGTGGGCGATGTTCACGTTCTTATCTAACTCAGCCAGACCGTGATCCGTTGAGATAAAATAGATCAGGTTCGCCGCAGGTGGTGCGAGATCTTTCCACTCTGCCTGTACGGTTTCGTGAAATTTAGCAAGGGCTGCGTCAGTTTTTGCAATCGCTTCGTAGGTTGCATCTTCACGAGGTCCATTTGCAAGACCCGCATTCAAAATGTCCGTGAGCCGCAGCATGACGAGACGAACCTTGTCGCTCCCAGCACCTGCTGTATCTGCCGGTACATCAGTATCGACATCTCCTGCCTCGGCATCATCCCCATCGGCAGCAGGGTCAGAAGGGTCAGCAACAGGTGCGACTCCTCCACTAGAAGCAGCACGCCATGCTTCAAGAGCAGCGTTGAGACGTTCCTCGTCTGTGAGAGCAGGATTGAATTCCGTTAAGAAATTTGCTGCCACATTATCGCCGGTCTGGTTTTGCGAGAGAGGCCAATCGTGCACAATCGTTTTGATTCCCTGGCGTGTCGCAGTGGTCCAGATCGGCTCTGCAAGAAGCAGGGATGGATCCGTCGGATTATCAATCACTTCACCGGGGCCAGTGCGAATCTTGTCAGCAACGATACCGTGTTCGCCGGAAAGTCTTCCCGTCGCCATCGTTATATGAGCAGGAAAGGTCAGGCAGGGAAAACTCGGGCGCATTTTGTTGGTCGAGGCACCATCACCCGTGAGCTGATCGAAAAACGGAGTTTCAGATTTTTCGATGTAGTCGCCGCGAAAGCCTGGGATACTGATCCAGACAACAACGGGAGGACCATCGCCGGAATTCATATCAACAGGCTCAGGTTCGTCTGTGGTAGTAGTGGGCGACATATCCACCATGTCGCGCTGACGTTCCAACTGTCGGCGCCTTTCTTCGAGAATCCCGATTGTGGACCTGTCGCCGTCCATCTCGGTTCGATTGAAATTAATCCCTTCGCTTCCACTCCAGAGAAACAGGACTGTGAACGCAAAAAGCAGGACTGCGAAAAAGGTGAGCAGTGAGCTGGCGAGTGACCGGAACATAGTAGATTCGTATTCGAATTTATCCACTCGCGCAAGTGGCTGGAAACGGAAATCGCACGAGATTAGTCGTCCTGCAGAGCGGCCTTAATATCGCGGATATACTGCTTAACAGAGGAGCTGGTCGTCTCAGCAACATTTCCGTAGACTTTCGCGAACGGGGGAACAAACCACGGATAGCCTCCAATAACGTCGTGGAGGACGCGAATTTGGCCGTCACAATAGTCCCCGGCTCCTATTCCTATCGTCGGGATGGATAGCTTCTTCGTAATTTTGGTGGCGACATCGGCAACCACACTTTCGAGGACGATGGCGAAGGCTCCTGTTTGTTCGAGTGCCATTGCCGCTGCACTGAGAGACTCCGCTTCTTCATCCTTCTTTCCTTTTTTCTTGTAGCCGCCCTCTTCACGCACGCGCTGTGGCAACATTCCGAGATGCGCACAGCAGGCAATGCCGGCCTCAACGAGAGCTTCGATCTTTTCCAGTTGGCGAAAGCCGCCTTCTAATTTCACTGCGTCAGCGCCGGCTTCCATCAGTCGAGTTGCGTTAACCACAGTCTCTTCCGGACTACGGTAGGTATTGATTGGCAAATCAGAAACAAGCACGGCGGACTTCACTCCGCGACGGACGACCTCGGTGTGGTAGATCATCTGGTCGAGCGTGACCTCGGTTGTGTCTTCCATTCCAGCGACCATCATTCCAAGGGAGTCTCCAACGAGAATCATCTGGACTCCCGCTTCGTCACAAAGCCGAGCTGCCGGGTAGTCATAGGCGGTGATCGAAGAAATAGGACGCTTCAATCGCGAACGAAGGGAATCCGGAGTGGGGTAGGCCATAGGAAAGAGCCGCAGTGTAGCAGCAGCCTGAGGGAGGAAAACCGAAAATTATCAATTGCCAATCAGTGAATTTCACGACATGCCACTGACGTAGAAGGCCTTTGAACCTGGAAAAAAGCAAGTAAACCAATAGAAAGTTCTTGTGTAATTATTGTATTTATAGTAAATATTATTAATGACAGGTATTTTGCGATTTTTCCTTCCGCCGGATCTACTTACGATTCGTCATTTGAGTCTGAGAAACCCGACTGGAAAGAAGGCAATCCGTTTCACTAGAAAACACAGACAACAGATGGCTTTTTTGGGATCTTACCCAGCCTTTTTACAAGGGCTACGCTTTATCGCACAAGAACTATTTCAGCAGCGGTATGATGAGGGGAAACGCTCTCGCGTCAGGCCCAGTCGCCGTCATCGCCGCCGCTTCATTGTAAGTTTCCCAGGACGCCAGTTAGCTCCTGCGCAACCAATCTACCCGGAGCAGCACGGAGGCAGCAAACAAGTTTCCGGCTAGTGAATGTAATTTCCCCGTTTCAACTTCTAAGACATTTGGTGAAGAGATGGATTGAGGGCCGAGTCGACAGGCCCCGCCTTCAACATGCACGGCAACCGCCCTTTATTCTTCCCGTTCCTCGAAGCAACAGGGTGATTTCTCCCTTGGCTTTCTTCCCACCAAACTCTGCGAAAAGTTCTCCCGCCGTGCCGCGATGGAAAGTTTCAAACTTCTTTGTCAGTTCACGAGCTACGCAGACTTCCCGATCAGGATCGAGTTCTGCAACGACGCCGAGTGTTTTTCCAAGGCGGTGAGGGGACTCAAAGAAAATGGATGTCTCGACTCTCGCTAACGCAGTTTCGATTTCGCGTTTCCGCTTTCCCGATTTTACAGGAAGGAATCCTCCAAAGTAAAATGCATCCGTGGGCATTCCTGATCCGGCTAGCGCAGTGATGGCGGCTGACGGTCCAGGAATTACTTCGACGGGGACATCTGCCTCAACAGAAGCATTTACGAGGCGGAAACCCGGATCCGAAATAGTCGGCATTCCTGCGTCTGACAAGAACACAATGCGCTCGCCATTTGCGGCTCGGGCAACAAGACTGCCGGCTCGCTCTTTCTCGTTGTGATCGTGAAGCGCTATGAGTTCCTTGCCCGATATTTCGAGATGCGACAGCAGACGTGAAGAATGACGGGTATCCTCACAGGCAATCACATCCGCATCACGGAGGCACTCGACAGCTCGAAAAGAAATGTCACCCAGATTTCCGATCGGGGTTCCGATCAACTGGATGGGCTTGGTAGACATGCTCAAATCCGATAGCGGTGAGCGGGGAATTACCAACAATTGGCAAGCTGGGAGACAAGCTTCGTAGCGAGATCCTGCGCTGCTAAGGAAAGGGCGTTTCGCTCACCGACCTGATAGCTGGGATCCACAAATTGAATCGTCTCGCCAATGACGCGGCCCTGGCCTGCCTTGATTACTTCTTCACCCTCAATCTGTTTAGATTTCCCGTAAAAATCACCTTCGACCGCGGTTGATTCAATGCGACGACCGGTATTTGGATCCTCGAGATGGAAGTCGATATAGAGAAAGAGGATCAACTCCTGAGACTCGAGCGTGTCATTGGGATCCGAGCGAAGCTGGCGCTTTTTGACCTCACGAATATTCCCGACCAATACCGCATCACAGCTGGAGCGTTTGGTTACCGTGTAGGTGCTGTCGGCCTGAATCTCTTTCAATACGGCGTTCGTGACGAGACTGGAGAGCCGCGGCTCCAGCGTGTGATTCTTGAAAATCGGCACGTGGATATTGTTAATACCCGCATAGTAAGATGGTTTCACATCTCCGAGTTCATACTGGCAACCAGAGGTGAAAAGCCCAATCAGGAGGGAAAGTGCGAGAGCTGAGAACAATCGATTCATCAAAAGCGACTTGGAAAGGAACCCGCGAAAGTAGGTTCGGTCTCACCGTGAACTTAGGCGGAAAATTCGGAAAGACAAGCGGGAAGAACAGGGGAGATCAGCCGTCCGAAGCCGGCAGTGGCACGACATCGTCCTCGCCAGCACGCATTTTCACCTTGTCCTTTTTCAGCGGATTACCTCGGAAAAAACCAGCCTTCTTTTCCACCGTTGCCGGAGCTGCTGTGGGCTCTTGATCGAGCACATGCAGGCGAGCCTGCGCCTTGGCGGCCCACTGCGTATTTGGATTTTTCACCACTTCACGATAATAAACGCGCGCCGAATCAGGCTTGCCACTCTTCTCGTAGAATTGTCCCGTTGTGAATAATTTCTCCATGGAACGGGCCTCGATCGACTGCAGATTCGCCTGAACTTCCCGGGCTCGCTGGTCTTCGGGGTTCTGATTCACGAAATCGAGACCAGCCTCAACCTGCTCACGATCTTTGTTAGGGCTCTCGGACATTTCCGCATTCTCGCCTCTCAGCTTGAAAATCTGGTATTGCGCCTCAGTGGCGTATTCGGAACCCGAATAAGTGTCAACGACCTGCTTGAAAGACGCGATCGCTTTGTCGTTTTCGCCGTGCTTGGAGTGCACATAACCAATGTTGAGCAGGGATTTAGGAGCAAATTCGGTGTAGGGGGCGTTACCTGCAATCTGCTCGAACATCTCGACCAGCTTGGATGGTTGAACCGCTGCGCCGAGTCCGAGGAACCCTTTCTTATCTGATTCACTGAGACGATCTGCGATCTGAAACTGGCTACTAATGGCCTGATTGAAATTCGGTGTATTGCGATACCGGGTCAGCAACTCTTGATACTGCTCAAATGCCTTTTTCGGATCGCCTTCAGCTTCGAGAATTTTCGCGTAGCGATATTGAGCTTCGGCAGCCGCATCTGTCTGGCGATAGGATTTCACGATCGCTTTATATCCGTCGCGTGCCTGGCGGGTTTTCCCGGATACCTCCTGGCTCTGGGCTTTTTGCAACTTAGCATTGGCGGCACCTTCTTGATTCGTTAGCGCCTCAGCATCAAGTTTCTTCTCATCATTTTTGATTATTCCGCCAAAAATACCTTGCGACTGAGAAACAGCCGGAATGGTGAGACAAAGGCCGATGAGCAGACTAGTTGCAGTTTGGTTCATGGAAAATGGAGAGAGTTGAAAACGTGAAAGGAAACGTATACGAACGAGGCGAGCGATCAAATTGGAATTGGGAGGAGTTTCGTGAGCCTTTTGGTTTCGTGAATTGCCTTGCTTTACAATAATGCAGAAAGCAAAACGAGATAACGAGACGATCTACGTTCACAAACAATTCAATCTTCCGAGAATATTAAATATCAGAAGATTCCATGTGGAACAACCAACGCCGCTTTGTTGACGATCATACACCGCGTTTCCTTAGATTAGAATAAACGGGAATATATCGCCGCAACTGCTAAATCTTGGGAAATTCGAGATTTGCATCCGGCACCGGGCCATACTTCCGCACTGAATGGTAACTTCTTACAATATGTGTAATATAAAATAGAGAATATTACCGAGGGTCGGGCAGATCCCCCTTTTTGATTACCGTCAGGAGTGTCTACCTCTTCCTGCTTCAGGAATGCCTCCTAAACCCGATAGTCGAAATTTCCCGGACTTCGGTTACTGTGCCGCTTTCATTCCTGAATCAAACAGCTGACGACTCCATGCCTACGATTTCTTCCGGTGATCCCACTTCGATTTCCCTCGCGCTGAAAAATGACCAGTACAAGGTGCTGGTCGGAAACAATCTGATTATCCAGACCGCCGAATTGATTCACGAACACTCACCGGTCCGCGGAAAACGCGCCATGATTGTTACCGACTCCAATGTCGGTCCCCTCTATGCGGATATCGTGCAGAATTCCCTGACGGATCACGGAATCGATTCTTTCGTGATTACCGTTCCAGCTGGTGAAGCATCCAAGAATATGGATCAGGTCGCAGAGATCTGTCGGGAAATGCTCCGGGCCGGCCTCGACCGGAAATCCTTTCTAGTTGCGCTTGGTGGCGGCGTGGTTGGTGATCTTGCGGGGTTTGCGGCATCGATTTTTCAACGTGGCATTCCCTGTGTGCAAATTCCAACAACTATCGTCAGTCAGGTAGACAGCTCCGTAGGTGGCAAAACGGGTGTCAACACGCCGGAAGGCAAAAACCTGATCGGTTCTTTCCACCAACCTCGACTCGTTCTCGCCGATGTGGAGACGCTCGATACTCTGGCTGAGCGAGAATTTAACGAGGGCTTCGCCGAAATCATTAAGCATGCCGCGATCCGCGATGCATCCCTGCTGGATCTCGTGGAGAAAAAGGACGAAATCCGGGATCATCTCGTTGAACTCGTTTCTCTAAATGTCGCGATCAAAGCCGCTGTCGTGGAGGAAGACGAGCGTGAAACAACTGGTACACGAGCCTTGCTGAATTTTGGTCACACGATCGGACACGGCATTGAAGCCGCCGGCGGATACGGAAGATTTCTGCACGGGGAAGCCATCAGCCTGGGACTCGTAGCTGCTGTGCGCCTTTCAGAAAAGCGCTCCGGACTTGACGCAGTAAGCGCCCAGCGAATTCTCAATGTGCTAGCGGCCTACGAGCTTCCGACCTTACTCGAGAATGATATTTCGGAGGAAAGCGTCCTTGAAGCACTGCAGCGCGACAAGAAGTTTGAGGATGGTGAAATCCGTTTCGTTCTGCTCGATGCCCTCGGTAGCGCATTCGTTTCCAGCGAGATAACGACTGCTGATTTGCGCGAGGAGCTTCACGGACTCTACGAAACACGCTGACGCCCCGGGGTTAACCCTGTTGGGTTCAATCCTGTCAGGCCTCTCACCTAACCTCCTAATGTCCGACGATTTTCACTGTCCTGAATGTGGAGCAGAAGTTCATCCGAATGCCTCCGGTTGCCGGGCCTGTGGCGCTCGAAAAGAAAACGGGCGCTGGATGCAATCATCAACATATGACGGCGTGGATCTCCCGGATGACTATTTCGATTACGACGAGTTTATTCGGGAGGAATTTGGCGACGAAAATGGCGACAGCTATTCTGGAATGCAGTTGTTCTGGTGGGTCGTTGCCGTGATCACTCTAGTAGCGTTCCTGCTTTTGAGCCTGGGTTTCTACTGATTCCCCTCTTTAGGCGAAAAATAAAAAGTAGGTCTGGCCTATTTCCAAAATGGTTTCCTCCTCCGCCAATCCCGTCAGCACATTGAAATTCAGGTTGGTGTAATATCTACCCATCGTAAAACGCACTTCCATTGGGTCGCTTAATCCAGATGCGCGAAAGTTCCACGCGTCGTGACCTTTCAAGTTAATCCACCTCTGCGATCCGGGCGGTTTGATTTCCATTATCGCGTCTGGGGGAATGATGAAACTTTCGGGCCCCTGACCTGGTGACGCTACAGCGAGCCCCTCCTCCAATGGCGGCGTTTCAGTGGTCCAAAATGACTTAGGGGTGAAAACAATATATTTCGTTGTTACGAAACGCGAAAGAGCGCTTCTTGGACTTCAGAGCATTGCCTCAAATATCTGTCGCGGTTTGATACAGCGTCCGCTCGACATGGCCATCATCGAACCGAAGCATGAACTGTCCGGTAACCACGGCGATGGCTGCGAGAACGATCAGTATCTCCAGCAGGGTAAACACGATTGGGGCTTTGACCAGACAGGGTAAAGTCAGCAAGCTGACGGGGTTGGGTTACTCATCGGCGGCCATTTCGAAAATGGCCCTGCCGAACTGAATTTTGCTTTCGCGAAAGCCTCTCAACAAATTCGTAAGAACTCGCGAGCGGATCCGAGTTCGTTCTTTCACATTCTCGATTTTGTATCGCCCCTCCATGAGGACTCCCGAGCCTAGCGCCCCCCCTCCTCATCCCATAGGGAACGCACGACGACTTCGGCGGTTCCTTCAATCGGGCCTTCCGCTTCATTGATGATCTTCTTTGCGAGCTCCATCACATTTTCGACATCTTCAAGATATCCGATTTGAAAACGAACGCGCGCCCGAATCGGTTCGTCCTTCTGGTCCGTGAAGTTGGTAATGACCGAGGTAGCGAGAACGGAGTTGGGATAGTTTACGACGACTCCATCCGGGTTTCGGATCTTGGTTCGACGAAGGCCAATGTCGACGACATCCCCCCAGCTTCCCCAGTGCTGTCCGATTCGCTCCAGATTGACTCGATCGCCGATCCGAATGGGCTGGTCGGATATTATAAAAATTCCGGCAAGCACATCAGCGAGCGTTTCCTTTGCGGCGAGTCCGATCGCGATTCCAGCTATCCCCGCGGAGGCGAGAACGGCAGTCACTTCAATGCCATGTGCCTTCAGGGTAAAAACAAAAATAAGGAACCAGAGTATGAAGGCGAAAAAGCGCTTCGCAAAAAAGACGAGCCGATCGTCGAGATCGTTCTCCGTTTTGTCCGCCGTCCTTGTAAGGAAAGGGAAAATGATCACTTTCGCGAGCAGGTGAATGACGATTCCGGCGCCTATGATCAGTCCCGATTTAGCCCATGAATTTTCGATGTCGGGAAGAATTTCAGCTAGCAAATTCATAGTTACAGATTTGAGATAGCAAATGCAGTTGTTTGCGGCGAGTCTTTTTAACGGTCATTCTATTTTTCAGAAATACACGATTCTTCCTACCGATTATGTTTTGCGAAACTCGTGATATTAAGTGTTTTCCCTCAGACATGATTCAGGCAGGTAAAAACAACATCTTGTGGTGTTATTCAAATTGACACCACCATATCTTGTTGAATATGGTGTTTTGCGAGTCGCAAATCTGCGATTCTTTCCCCAGATGCGCTGTATCAAATGCAATAGCCTTGGTGACAAGGTGATCGATTCCCGTTTGTCGAAGGATGGTTTTTCCATTCGGCGGCGGCGTGAATGTTTGGACTGCTCCCATCGGTTCACGACCTACGAGCAAGTGGAGCGACGCGACATGCTCGTTGTCAAGCGCGATGGAACCCGCGAGCCTTTCAAACGCGAAAAGCTGCTCGGCGGACTCATCAAAGCCTGCGAAAAGCGTCCTGTATCGATCAATGTTCTCGAACAAGCTGTCGATGAAATTGTGAACGAGCTCACGGCGGAGAACCTGAAGGAAATCCCGAGTCGCATGATTGGTCCCAAGGTAATGGAGCGACTCCAGGGAATCGATCCTGTCGCGTTTGTTCGCTACGCCTCTGTCTATCGTCAATTCCAGGACGTAGGAGAATTCAGCGAAGTGATCCAGTCGCTGGAAAACACGCCCATCGACAAATTGCTCCAGCCCGACCTTTTTGAATCTGGTTCGAAGAACTGATTCGCCCCTCATACACACCCAATCACAAACTAACTCGAAACACACCGCACAAAAACATGATTGCACTGCCGCAAGCCATGCCTTTCATCCGTATTGGAGCCTCCAGTCTGGCTCTTTGCCGCCCCGATTGGCTCACAGAAACTCTTACCAATGCTGCTGCTGGAACTGACGTCCCTTCGTGGATGGCAGAAGACATCTCACGCGGCGTTGAGAGTTTCCTGACAAATCACTACAAGGGAACAGTCATTGATTCCGACGAACTCTTCGATCGCATCGAGAGAACCCTCTCCAACCTCGGTCTCAACCGAGTCGCTGAGAACATCGACAAAACTCCCCCGCCCGTTCGTATTTCCCTGAGCGAAATAGCAAGACGTGCTGGCGCGGGTTATGAATTGGTCTTTTTCAAACTCCTCGGAAATCAACTCCGCGAGGCTGCTGCTGGCGGAGCATCGCGTGTTGAATGCCACGGGATTCGAATCTGCGTTAAGCGGCTTGCCTCAGCCCGCAAGTATTCGCAGCGCTGCCACATGCTGGAAGGAGAAATTCGCGAGTATGTCGACTCGACAAGAAGTCTCGTTGGGCGCTCTTTGCCCGACATCGAAATGCTGATTGCTTCCTGACAATGACTCTGTTTGAGAAGATTATCGCTCGAGAGATTCCGGCGGATATTGTCCACGAGGACGACCTCTGCCTTGCCTTTCACGACATCTCTCCGCAGGCGCCTACACATATTCTCGTCATTCCGAAGAAAGTGATCCCTCGGGTTGGAGAAGCGGTGCGGGAAGACCGCGATGTGCTGGGACACCTCCTTCTCACTGCAGGTAGGATTGCTACCGACCTCGGCGTGAATAGCACTGATGAAGGCTTCCGATTGGTGATCAACAATGGCAAGAACGGCGGTGAAGCAGTCCCACATCTTCACATCCACCTGCTCTCGGGGCGTCAGATGCAGTGGCCACCAGGCTAGATGATTGCGTTATGGCAGCCGATATTGTTCAACTTCCTGCGGTAGGATGGAGAGAGTGGCTCGCACTTCCCAGCCTCGGAATCTCTCGAATCAAAGCCAAGGTTGATACCGGAGCGCGCACCTCGGCGATTCACGCATTCGATCTGGAGCTGTACGAAACAGAGGCAGAAGAAAAGCGGGTTCGCTTTAAGGTCCACCCGATCCAGGGTGATCTGGAAACCATGATCGAATGTGACGAGATAGTCAGCGAGCATCGCTCAGTGAGGGATTCGGGCGGCCACGAAGAAATTCGACCTTTCATCACGATTCCAGTGACATTGGGGCCTCACACTTGGGAAATTGAAGCCAGCTTGACAAATCGTGACAACATGAAATTTCGTATGTTGCTCGGCCGTGCGGCCATCAAAAACCGATTCGTCGTTGATTCAAGCAGTTCCTATCGTATGAGGACAGACCGCATCGAATAATTCGCTATCGCTATTACTCGAATTTTCAACACCTGAATGAAACTAGCGATCCTCTCCCGCAATAAAAGCCTCTACTCGACAAACTCCTTATTCGAGGCTGCAGAGAAACGGGGGCACGAAGTCAGGGTAATCGATTATCTCCGTTGCCACATGGAGATCACCTCGATGCGGCCAAGTATTTACCTGGGTGACGAAAAACTCACGGGCATTGATGCTATCATTCCTCGAATCGGTGCTTCCCGGACTTTTTTCGGATGTGCAGTCGTTCGGCAGTTCGAGATGATGGATGTCTTTTCTCTCAATGAGTCTGTCGCAATATCCCGCTCACGTGACAAGCTTCGCAGCCTGCAACTCCTTGCTCGACGGGGTATTGGACTTCCCGTAACCACCTTTGCGCACGATCCCCGCGCAACGGGTCAACTGATCAAACAAGTCGGAGGAGCACCCGTCGTGATCAAACTGCTCGAAGGCACGCAAGGTGTCGGAGTAGTCCTTGCCGAAACGACAAAAGCAGCAGAATCTGTCATCGAAGCCTTCCGCGGACTCGACGCGAATATTCTCGCCCAGGAATTCATCAAGGAAGCAGGCGGAGCCGACATTCGATGCTTCGTCGTTGGAGGGAAGGTTGTCGCTGCAATCAAACGGCAGGGCAAGGAGGGTGAGTTCCGGTCAAATCTACATCGAGGCGGTTCAGCAGAAGTAGTGAAGATTACTCCAGAAGAGCGATCAACCGCAACCCGTGCTGCAAAAATTATTGGGTTGAATGTAGCAGGCGTCGACCTTCTCCGATCAAATCACGGGCCAGTCGTGATGGAGGTAAATTCTTCCCCTGGCCTTGAAGGAATCGAAACAGCCACGGGCAAAGACGTAGCTGGCATGATTATCGAGCTTATCGAAAAAGAGGTCGGTAAGCCACAGATAAACAAGACCAGAACGAAGGGAAGCAAGGGATAAACTGATTACGATCTTGAGTGACCCTGACGTTATCACTATTGGAGATACCTCGTTTCGTCGTGGTGAGAAAGGAGTTGTCGACCTTCCATTGGGCTCTCTGATCGATTACCAACCCGTCACCATGACGGTTGATGTTCGACGTGGAAAAAAGCCCGGTCCTGTTCTTCTCGTCACCGCAGGAATTCATGGAGACGAGATCTCCGGAGTCGAGATTGTCCGCAGACTCCTGAAATCGAGAACCTTGCGGCGCCTGCGCGGAACTCTCATTGCCGTTCCCGTTGTGTGCATGCCGGCATTCCTGAGTCGCAGTCGTTATCGCTCGGACAGGCGTGATTTAAACCGTCTCTTTCCGGGTTCTCCAGACGGTTCACTGGGAGGGAGGCTTGCTGCATCCTTTGCTTCGGAAATCGCGTCCAACTGCACGCATGCGATCGATTTCCACGCAGGGGCTATCGGGAGACCCAACCTCCCCCAGATTCGCATAACACCTGGCGACGAGAAAAGCCTCGAGTTAGCCAAATCATTTCAACCCCCCGTCATTATGGAAACCAATCTCCGTGACGGATCTTTACGATCTTTTCTTTCGAAGCAGGATATACCCTCTTTGCTGTTTGAAGGTGGGGAAGCCCACCGCATTGATGCTGCTTCCGTTCGCTACGGGCTGCGAGGTGTTCTCTCTGTGATGCGTCACCTTGAGATGCTCCCCCCCTTGCGTCGTAAAAGTCCGCCCAAGACCAGGACCGTCATCGCCACAATTACATCGTGGGTGAGATCACCCCGGGGAGGGATTTTCACTACGGCAGTCGATCTGGGACATGCGGTCAGCGCGGGAAGCAAGTTGGGGATTGTCTGTGATCCATTCGGACGCCACGAAACACCGATCAACACCGAATTCGATGGCGTCGTCATTGGAATCAATCGTGTCGCAACCGCAGACGAAGGTGACGCCCTGTTCCATATCGCCAGCACCAAGAACCCGGAGCTTGCCGAGGCACACATTCAGCGTAGCGAGGAAATCCTCCAGGAGCATACCGATCCGTTGCACTAGTCTCAGAACCGGTAAGCGCTGCCCGAGTAACGGGGCGCGCCATGGACGAGCTCCCTTTCATTTCTCTATTCGAGGCCATCCCAATCTCGAGCATCGGGATCTTTTGCGGATTGATTCCGACAATCGTTGCCTGATGGAAAAAATGGTGGGAGCTTGGAATTTTCATTCTCGCACTCTCCGTCGCTGTGGGCATCTGTGGGGCTGGTTAGCTGCATCCTAGGTTTGTATTTTGCTATTCCTCTTTTCGGTGATGTGCCCGTCCACCGCGACCGGGATTGTCTCGATTACCGTTTTCCTGGCGATTGCCGACATCTTTCTCTACGCAATCAAGATTCGTTTTCGCGACATTAACGAAAAAACCGAGCTCCCTTCTTTTATCGCTGTCTTCGAAGGGCGCCGCTCCGAATGCAGATGGGGAGTTTCACAATTTTACCTCATCCGACGGGCGAAATATCGAGGCTCAAGTCGAGTCTTTCGATGGATCGAGTGTAACGACCGTCCGTGAAGATGATCAGCGATCCTCCTCCTGAATAAGTTCTCCGAGAAGGATCAAGAGTATATCAAAGCCTTTGCTGACGAACCCGCCCCTCCACTTCCCAGTGAATGAATTCCGCAGTTGCGTAGTTGTGGCCCGTCGCAGCCAATGTTGCAATACCGGACAATGAACCGCTTTTTAACTACCGTTCTTCTTTCCGCTTTGCTTGCTGGATTTTCCCTTGCCCAGGACAAAAAGCCCGATCCCAATCGGATCGCAGGCCAAGAGTCCCTCGCTCGGCTCGACTCGATAGAGGAATGGGAGAAGCTTTTTAATGGGAAAGATCTCAGCGGTTGGCATGGTGACACCGAGGGATACGTGGCCAAAGACGGAATGCTCGTTTGCCAGAAGGGAGCCAAGAACCTCTACACTGACAAAGAATATTCTGACTTCGTTTTCAAATTCAAATTCAAGCTGACGGAGAGTGGAAATAACGGCCTCGGCATTCGCGTCCCCAAAGACGGACACGCCTCACGTGATGGAATGGAGTTGCAGATTCTTGATCACCGCGGAACGAAATACAATTTTAAGACCGACGACGGAAAACGTAAACTAACCTGGCTCAAACCCTGGCAGGTTCATGGATCGATCTACAGCATCTATCCCGCCAAAACGGGCTACCTCAAGCCGCTCGACCAGTGGAACGAGCAGGTTGTCATTTGCATCGAAGACCATCTCAAGATCATCCTCAACGGGTCCGTAATTATTGACGTCCATCTTGACGACATCACTCCCGTCGATGGAAAGGATCATCCCGGCATGCGTCGAAAATCCGGACACATCATGTTTGCCGGACACAGTGACCATATTGAGTTCAAGGACATTTCCGTCGCCGACTTTTCCATAGCGCCACCCAAGCCCAAAACCGATGCAGACAACACTCCTCCTTCCGGTTTTCAAGCCCTCTTCAACGGAAAGGATCTGAATGGTTGGAAAGGTCTCGCCCACAAAGATGCCACAAAGCGTCGTGCACTTGTCGGCAAAGAACTGCGGGCGGCACAGAAGTCGGCCGATAAAGTGATGTCGGAGCACTGGAGCGTGATGGACGGCGTCCTCACATACACTGGCAAAGGCCAGAGTCTCTGCACTGCAAAAGACTACGGGGACTTTGAGATGTATTGCGACTGGAAGATCCCACCTGGCGCCGATAGCGGGATCTATCTTCGCGGAACCCCGCAGATTCAGATCTGGGATCCCTGGGATCCTCGTTTGAAAGAAGGCCAGACTCTCGAGGGACCTGAGGATTGGGTTGCTTCCTATCGGAATGGAAGAAATCTCGGATCAGGCGGATTGTGGAACAACAAGCGGGCCAGCAATCGCCCTCTCACCCTTGCGGACAAAAAGCCCGGCGAGTGGAACACCTTTTTCATCCGCATGGTCGGAGACAAAGTTTCCATCTGGCTGAACGAAAAACTGATCGTGGACCGTACTGAGTTGGAAAACTACTGGGATCGCGAAGGCGACCGGGATACCCCCCTCCCCCGTGCTGACCAGATTGAGCTGCAGCACCACGGGAGTGAATTGTTTTTCAAGAATCTGTACATTCGCGAGCTGCCCTACTAGGAGATATTTCGCTGCGAAAGGTGACTGATTCACAGGCTCTGGGACCTCTGTTTTTAGCTTAGCAGCTCGTTGAAGCGATTCCAAATTTCATCCTGAGGTGCATAGCTCGAAAACACCCGGTAAATAAATCCTATTTTTTGCACTCCGGCTCCTTTTCGCTGAATACAAAAAACCGGGGATTACTCCCCGGTTTTTCTGAAAACAGGTGTTTTGTGCGTGTATAAATCTACGCAAAAAGATCGAGCACCGGCTTGCCCTTGTGGGCAACAGTGAATGGACGCTTGCTCGGGCTGTAGAGTACTTGATCGAGTGGCAGTCCGAGTGCGTGAGCAATTGTCGCGTTGAAGTCCGGAATCTTAACCGGATTCTCAGCAACGTTTTCTGCGCCCTCGTCGGTGGCTCCGTAAGCAATTCCGCCTTTAATCCCGCCGCCGGCGAGAACAGAACTGAACGCTTTCGGATAGTGGTCACGGCCGGCATTTTGGTTGATGCGCGGCGTCCGTCCAAACTCGGTTGTGAGAACGACAACGGTGTCTTCAAGCTTTCCGCGTCGCTCTAGGTCTTCGAGGAGTGCGGACATAGCCTGATCGAGGATCGCGCACTTATCAGGTGCAGCGACGAACACGTTGTTGTGCATATCCCAACCGCCCAAGCTGACCTCAACAGAGCGAACGTCGTGCTCAATGAGTCTGCGGGCGAGTAGACATCCTTGCCCAAAAGGATCCATACCATAACGCTCACGGGTCATTTCATCCTCCTGCTTGAGGTCAAATGCTTGGAGGTCCTTACTCTTCATGATGCGGACAGCGTCGTCATACATCGAAGTGTAAGCACGGACTTGCTTCACGTTGTAGCGCTCGTGGAAATCGGCGTCGAACTTGTTAGCAAGCTCGAGACGATGATCGAACATGTCCTGGCTCATACCGCGGACCTTGGAGTTTTTTAGGCCCGAATTCGGATCGTTGATCGCGAGCGGCTCATACTCAGGCTCGAAGAAACCGCCACCACCATTGATTCGGCTGTTTCCGCCGATGAAAACAGAACCGGGAAGGTTTGTATTCATGCGGCCTTTATATTTTAATGCCCAGGCTCCGATTCCGGGGTGGCGAATCGTCGCCCGCTGCTCGTAGCTGGTATGCATGAGGTAGTTACCCTGATCGTGAGCTCCTGCCGTAGAGGTCAGAGAGCGAATGATCGCTAACTTGTCCGCCTGATTTGCTAGCGAGGGCAGATACTCTGAGATGCGAATGCCATCGACATTCGTATTGATCGTTTTGGTCTGCCCCTGGTTCTCGTGATCCGGCTTCGTATCAAATGTATCGAGATGAGTCATTCCTCCACCCATGTAGAGGTAGATCACATGCTTGGCAGCACCAGCGCGAGCCGGTATACCTAGGTCGGGTCCAAGCGCGGCTTGTGACCGGCTCGTGAGTCCGAGGGCTCCTACGCCAAGAAAGGTCTTGGCAGTTCCCTCCATGAAGCGGCGGCGGCTCCATTCGTCTGATTGATTCAGGGTGTTCATAATGGGTGGTGGTTAGGTTGGTAAATTTTCGTGCAAAAAGGACTATTGGACAAAGATAAATTGCTGCGTGTTGAGCAGTGCCCAGACGATACTCTCGTAGCCGTCATCTCCGTTTTCTTCGATTTCTCCAAGAGCGATTTTCAATTCCTCTTCGGTTGGCTGGCGAGTCAGCATAGCCTGGAAGATCATCCGAGTCTTTTCCTCGGGATCTCCGGCCGTGTGGATGCGGCTGCCGAAGGTGGCGAATTCGTTGGTGAGTGCCTCGACGATCGGGCCGTTGAGCAGGTTAAGCGCTTGAGGAACAGATGCGTGATTCGCGGCATTCTCGATCACTTCGCGATCTGACTGACCGAATTCGCGAAGGAAATGTCCGCGGCGCGCTGGTGACTCGAGTTCGGAAGCACGAGCCATGTTGGCGACGAGGGAAGTATAAACGCGGTAGTCGTTTTGCTTCTGTCGCTTCCAGGCGCTTTTCTGCTTCTTGTCGAGACCTGCTGGAGGTTCAGGGAACTTCGGCTTAGGAAGCTTGGTCAATACAGCCTGTTCCCCCGCTCCGTTCATCATTTCGCCATCGGCCGACATTGCCATTTCGCTCATTCCCATCGCGAGGAGAAGTTCTCCTTCCTCCACTTTCTCGCCAACATTTTTGTAACCGATCTCAGTAACCACTTTGCGTGCTTCCTGGCGGAATTTGTTCAATTCGCCGCGCAGCTTGGTGTAGAGCTCCTGGTTCTCTGCGTCGCGGGCAGCATACATCTTCTTGAGCACGGCCTCTTCCTTAGGCTTGATGTCAGAGTAGGCCTTAGCGATTTTCTTGACCATTGCGAGATACTCTTCTTCGCTCCGGTTTTCGAGAGCATCATAAATGCGGCGCACTTTCTCGACCGAGCTAAGCTGGGATTTAAGGCGAGGACGGTATCCGTCAGCTTCAGGCAAAGCCAAAGCAACGATGGAGTCCCAGATCTGCTCAGCACTCATGCGACGAAGGACAGGACCGGGGAAGTGGTAAGGCGTTCCCAGAACCATTTCACCCGAGTAGGCAGCCCGCTGGTAGGTGTTGGTGTTGTAAAGGATCTCCATAAACTTGCGCATGTCGTAATCGAGATCTCGTATGAGACGCTCCAATTCTGCGAGTAACTCCGGATTGGCGACGGGTGTCGTTTCGGTCAACTCATCGACCGGCTCAAACACCCCGTGGCCGAAGACTCGCTTCCAAAGACGGTTTGCGATGACCTTCGTGAAGGTCGGATTCTCTTTCGATGTCATCCAGTCGGCGTATGCTTTGATCGTGCTGTCATCGATGTTTTCCAAGTCAATATCAGCGCCAAACATGGTGGCTGGCTTCACGGGATCGTGCGGCTTGGCATCGTCATACTGATAGTCGTGAGGAAGCTTCAGAGTTCTCTCGGTTTCACTTGCCTCAACGTAGCGCAATGGGTTGTAAAGATCGTTCACCGCATTGCGAACTTGGCGAGATTCGTGATTGTATGACTCATAAGCCTTGATCGAGCGATTCGCCGCTGCCATGAACTGTTTCTCATTCATGCCGTAGCGCTCCAGCATACGCTCCCAGTTCTTTTCGTTCTTCTTGTAACTCTCTACCTGAGACAGGCGAGTGATTTGCGGGAACTTCTCCACTTTGACTGCGTTTTGGTGCATCTCTCTTCTCTCTTCTCTCTGCATCGCGGTGAGCGCCCTGCGATTGTCGGAGTCATACTGCCTTGCGCTCATTCCGTAGGAGAAAGCAGCCATGTGGTAGTAGTCCATCTGCGTCCACTTATCGAAGGGATGGTTGTGGCACTGCGCGCACTCAAGTCGCGTTCCTAGGAAAATCCGGACAGTGTTGGACATATTGTCGAGAGGCATGCCACGGTCGCGAATGTAGTAACCGATCGCACCGTTGTCCCAAACCTTTCCCGTCGCAGAAACCATTTCGTAAACCATCTGGTCGTAAGGTTTGTTATTTTTGAGTCCCTCCTTAAGCCATAGCTGATAGGCGTCTTCAGCTTGGCGGGCACCGTTTCCCAAGGCGGAGTTAATGCGAAGCACATCGGCCCAGAAATTGAATGCGTGGCTCACATGCCCATCACTCTCGAGAAGATCCGAGATCAGTTGGGAGCGCTTGCGAGGATACGTTGAGCCGTGAAAGTTTTCAGCTTCTTCAATTGTTGGGACCCGCCCTATGATGTCGAGGTAAGCACGCCGAAGAAAGACTTCGTCGTTGATGCCGTTATTCGGCTTCATCTCCTCTTTTTTTAGCCCCTTCTCAACGAGATCGTCGATTTTGGCGGCAGCGTTTTGGATGTTTACCTCCTTGCCTTTTTTCTTCTCTGCCTGAAGACCAGGGGAGAAAGC
>Ga0181591_10001097_pt1 | contig 22854 bp, 22 predicted proteins | sample 071ome_33_FD_133757 | JGI IMG/M metagenome (GOLD analysis project Ga0181591, IMG submission 133757) | Coastal salt marsh microbial communities from the Groves Creek Marsh, Skidaway Island, Georgia - 071412AT metaG (megahit assembly) | ecosystem: Environmental > Aquatic > Marine > Intertidal...
AATATCGGAATCAATATTGTATATATGGGAGAAGGCAAATTGAATGAATTATATAGAACTTCAATATTTTTATATTTCTCTATAAGTTGTGATTCTATCTCTGAATTACCATAAGAGATAATTATAAATTTATGTTTATCAAGTTTTCTGTAAAGGCTCAGCTCTCTTTCGAGAATACCGAGTTTATGCCATAGCTCTAAAGATCCTCCCCTTGAAAGAAATAAGCAAACATGCATACTAAAATAAAGATATTAATTTAGCCTCTGTCTAAGACCTAAAGCAATTTCGATCTTTCTGATAGATGAAACTAGTTGCCTTAGACCATTTGTCTCAAGAGATGCTGACTGATCTGAGCCATACATTGATCTATCAAGAGTGATGTGTCTTTCGATTAAGGTGACACCAAAAGCCACCGCTGCTGTTGATATAGCAACACCTGTCTCATGACCACTATATCCTACATTGCAATTAAATCTATTTTTTAAAGTATCAATCATTTTTAAATTTGCGTCAGAATCTATCATAAATATAGAGATGCGTTATTAATTAGCCAAGCTTATCATTACTCTCTCTGTTGATTTTCCATCAAAAATTTTATTATAGGCTTGGAAAATTTTTAATGTGAATTTATCGAACTTGGGATTTTTCTTATCTTTATATGAAAGAATTAATTTCTCAAAGTCATCACTAGAATCTATAAATATGGATTCAAAATAGCTAAATCTATCACTTCTTGACCTACCAAAAAAATTACACACATATACATTCTTTAAGCCTACAGACCATAAATCATATATTGCTGAGGATCCAAAACTCATAATAAATGAGCTTTGAAATGCATCCTCCCAAAACCATTCATCAGCTTTAATGACGTGAATCATATCGAATTCAATTTCATGCTTATGTAAAATTCTTTGAGAAATTTCAACAACATCTTCATAGTCATGAAATTTAGCTCTTAAGGGGTGAATTTTTATAATTGGCTTAAATCCATTTCTTATAAGAGGTAAACATACTTCTGATATGAACTTCTCTTGAGACTTATAACAAGTTATCTTATCATCTCCATATGAGCTGATAACATCTCTGTATCCCCCAGGATGAAAAATTAAGACACGATTGTCCTTAGAATATTTTTTGTCGTTAATACATTGCGAAACCTTATCAAGATAAGTATAGGAATTAAGAACAACATTAATATTGGAAAAGATTTTTTTAAAATTATGATCCTCGCTAAACTCATTTGAGTTAAAAAAAATTGAACTCTTATTAATGTCTGATTTGTTAGAACAACTTGTCTTTTTGAAACATGCAATTATTGGCAGATGTTCATAGCCAACAAGCACAGAGTTTTTTTTATTTGTTACAAGATCCCTATTCTTTATTGTTGCAATAACTTTGTCATATCTTGACTGTCTTAGAATTGCAGAGTAAGAAAACTTAATTTTCTTTATGTATTTTTTTAAATCATCTTCAATCCCAATAATTTTTGAAACATACAATAATGAATCAATATTTATAATTTCAACAGAAGTGGGATTTTCAACAATATACTTTACAAAATTTTTCTTCTTAATATATTTACTTAATCTAAATTTTTCTCTACAAAATGTAACTTCCCAGCCTTTTCTTAGACATTCTATAGCTACTGGCAAAGTACTTTTTAAGTACAATGTATGTGAGTTAATAATTAAGATTTTCATTAACTAATATATCTCTGACTTTAACTGAATTAATTGTATCTCTATAACGCTCAAGAACATTATCTAATAAATTTAAACCTGATAAGGTATCGTCAGATTGATAAGCAATAATAAAACTATTTATAATTCTTGGAAAGTCAAAATCAACAAACTCATATGTATTTTTTTCAAAGATTAGTTTTTCAAGTTCATTAAATATGTAGAGCTCTCTTGTCATATTTTTAGACTTTTCAACAAATTTTTTTGGAGTTATTGCTCCACATACAAACCCAAAAAATTTATAGAAATTAAATCCATTTGATTTAGATAATTCTTCAAATAGCGGAATTGCATAGAGACTTGGATCCCTCTTGAGGAAGCGCCATTTTTCTATGTCGCTTTTAGTTTTCAAATATAAAGAAAAGTTGGAATATCTTGGACGATGAGAACCGAGAACCTTTTTTATCGGCTTGTAATAAAAACCAAATTTCTTCACTCTGTTATGAAAATCTCTGTCTACTGTTCTTACATCTTGAAATTTAAAAAACTTAAAAATAGATTTTTTCCAGCACTTGATTGAGCCGCCGAGTCCAAATCCCTCTTCATATAACTGACCATAAACCCTATAAACAAAAGGGAGTGTATTTTTTATTTTTTTGTACAAGGTCATCACAGAGTCTTTATATAAAACCATATCGGCATCCACCTGAATAAAAAACTTTGTTCTACAAATGTCTGGCATTCTTTGAAATGCACATGACATTGGGGTAATATCTTTAATGACTTCAATCTTAAAGCAACATGTTTGTTTATTTAGAGAATCAATACACTCACTCATAATATCTTCTCCTGAATATATTACAAATACTGTAAGATCCTCAATAAAAGGTTTCATATATTAGTCGCCCCAGCCGGGAGATTCGGCGTTGTCATTTGGTTGAATAAATGGGTAACAATCTTCTATTTTTGCTGCGAGCCAATTCTTGTTGTATTGTTTTCCAAATTCCTCCTCATAAAGAACACCTTGGTGCATTTTATTTGTGCGAGGAAAGTTGGGTCCAATAGGAATTTCCCCTGAAGAAGTTAAACTCACTTTTCTGAACATCACGCTACCTGCACACCATACATTTAATTTTCCATTAAAAGATGGAATCCAAGTCCAAAAATTCGTGCCGTTTGAGGTAGATCTTTTAGGACCTATTAGCCTATATCTCTTTCCCCAATTTCTTTGATTTTTCAATCTAATTATTCCAATATCATAAAATTCATTAAAAATTTCAATACAGTTTTCGAGGAAGGGTTTTTCATAGTCAATAATAAAGTCATCTTCAATTAACAGAATGTATTCACCATTTGTTTTTTCATAGGCTTCTTTTAATGCGACAGCCATTCCCAAATTTTTTTTATTTGCAATTATTTTGTCAAAAAAAACTTCTTTTTTTGCCCAGTTTATAAGATCACTTCCTGAGCCGTTATCAACAAGAATAATCTCTAAATCCACTTTGGGCTTTATTTTCGAGAAGTATTCCTTTAAGGTATCAATTAGCCTTTGAAGCTCTTTTAATCTTTTGCAAGACAATATAACAATAGAAATTTTGTCCTTGATAAAAGTAGGATTAATTTTTGAATCGAGAATTATTGGTTTATTTCTTACTTGCCTTTTCTTATAAATTAACTTAAAAAGCCATCTAGGTAGAAATTTAGCCTTACCAAAATCAGGTGGACTTGTTTGGAGTTGTTTAGACCAAAGTGCTTGATTAGATTTCATACTCAAAAATAAATCCTTCTAATTTTTTTTAAAGCTCTCATAGGGAGCTTATGAATGGATAGGAGAAATTTCTTTAATAAATTTAATCTAATAATCCATATTAATCCATCAGAATCGAAACCATTTTTAATTGCATCTCTATGTAATTGAGATCTTTGATCACTATAATAATGCTTAGCAATTTGATACCCTGTAAGGTCGCACCTTTTTTTATCAAGTTGGCAAAAATGTTTAACTTTCAAAGAGGATGTGCTTTCATGTACTCCAAAAAATTTAATATCTTCTTTATCACAGTATGGTTTTAATCCAAGTTCAGCCATTGTTAATGACAACAAAGCTTCACTCATTAGCATTTCATTGCCCGGTAGGGAATTAATTTTTTCCATCCAATTGTCAATTACTATTTTGAACAAATCACTGGTAATCTGAAATAACCCTGCATTAACCCTATATGAAGGAAAAGAATCAATTTGAAACCTTGATTCATAATTCTTTATTGTCAAAAGTCCAATATTAATAGGACTGATGTCCTCTTTTGATGCAAGATAATCATTTGGATCAATAGCTGTAATTTTTTGTGCCCATATTTTTCCATTAATTCTTCTGAAAAGAGCTTTTGGATCAGCTTTCCAAAGAATGTCTGCATCACAAACAACTATATCTCTACCAGAATTTTGAAAGTTCTTATTATTTAGGTAGTTTTTTAAAACAAAAGGTTTGTAGCTGAAAGATGGATAGCCTGTAGTATCAACATTCAAAATGTTACAAACAATATCTGGAAACCTCGCTTGAAAAAAAGACCTTTCTTTTTTATTTGAGACTATTACTTCTATATGTTTATAGTCAAAAATCTGTAAAGATCTGATTGACCATACAGCATAGCATAAATGAATCCAGCCTTTACATATATATAAAATTGTAGGGTTGTTTTTCATAAAAGAGAAAAACTCAAGTCATAATTAAGTTGACATTTTAAACAAGTAATTGTTTAAAAAATTCCTCAAAATTTGCCATTCTTTTATTCCATCCCCACTTATCTATTATTTCCTGTCTGATATTTTTACTCATAACTCCATAGCCTTTTTCTGATATTTTTTCAATAAGATTGATTACCTCAGAAATTGAATCCAATTCAGGCTCGATAAAATAACCATTCTTTCCATGTTTGATTATTTCAGGCATGTTACCCACAGCTGTAGAAATTATAGGGACACCGGAAGCAGCTGCTTCAAGCGCTGGATTAGGAGTACCCTCATTCCAACTTGGAACAATGTAGAAGTCAATATTTTTATAAAAATTAGCCATTTGTTGCGCACTCAATATTTCTCCCTTTAATCCTTTATTAACAAGCACCATCTCAAAAAATACACTTTTATTATTTCTATGCATTTGTTGAATATCTCTTATCAAGTTAATATTTTTTGCAGCTCTATCTTTACCCGCCCAACCAATAATTATTTTTTTTGGATTAAAGATTTTTCTTTTATCAGGATTAAAGAAGTCGCTATCAACACCATTTGGACAGTATGATAGATTATCTATTTCATCTTTCAGTAAGTTAAATAAGATCATGGAGTTAACTGAAACTTGTTTAAATTTACTTAGGATTTCTATTGCTATCAAAAAAGCATCTGCTGGATTTCTTGAGCCTGTAGCTATTGTAGGTTTTAACCCCCCTCCAATGTTTGAGTGACTTGTTACAGCCGTGGCAAAATTCTTATAATTTTTCTCACTAAAGGTCTTAGGATTTTTCTTAAGATAAGAATGAACTATCCTCCAAGAAGAGAAGAAAATAATTTTTTTTCTGAAGAATCCTAGCCTCCAGAGGAATAGGAAAAATTTTGAGCTTAAAATCCTAATTTGAAAGAAACTTATTTTTTTTTGAAGAAGTTTCGCCCTTTCATACTGCACCCATGATTTAGACTCAACAACATATACAATTTTTTTCACAGATTTCAATATTTATTTTTTTTGAAAAATTGCTTCAATCTTTCTGTTTGAATAAAGAATACGAAAATTACTCACTAATAAATCACTTAGTGTCTTTTCAGAAAAATAATAAATATGACCTGGTTGGATAGTATATTTCTCCTCTCTAGCTGTTTCAGATTCCACACCTGGTAATGCTATATATAGGAGTCCATTTTTTTTAAGAAATTTTGAAACTCCATTCACAAAATCTTTCAACTCAAATATATGTTCTAAAACATGACTCAAAATAATAACATCGCACTTTCCTTCTAGCTTACTTAGAGATTTATAATCCCCAAGCTTAAGGTTTAGTCCGTTTTTTTTTCCAAAATCAATGCCTGTAGGATCAAGATCACACCCAAAAACATTTGCCCCCTTATTTTTAAAAGTCTGAAGAATGCCTCCATATCCGCACCCAATCTCTATTACACAACTACCTTGAAGATTGAAATATCTAGAAATCAAATCATGTATCTTCTTGCCTCTATTTTCCCCCCTAATAAACATTTTATTATGATGTAATACATTCTTATTGGACCTAAACATATTAGAGTAATAATTTTTCAAACCTTTATCATTTAATATCGGACTTTGGTAAACAAAACTACAAGAATTACATTGATACAAATCAATTCTTTTACCAAAAGATATTTTAGAAAAGAATAGCTCTTTTTCTCTATGAGCACATAAAGGACAAAAGTTTATCTTCCTATTCCACCAACTTTTTAATAATTGATACTTTATAAAAGTCGAAAAAACATAGATTATCTTGGAAATTAAATTCATTGCCTTCAGAGTATGGCTTTTAATGGATGGAAAAAATCACTAAACACTGTTTCGGTGACAATTTTAAAAGTCTTTTTGTTTTCTTTTAGTAAATATTCTTGAATCTGTTTTAAATAAAATGCATTCTTTTTTTCCACATCTAATAAGTAATCATAGTGCATATCTAGAGCCTCTGATGTTTTTGGAGTATCATCATTTCTATAAAAATGAACATCTGTTTTATTTCTTATTAAATTTGAATATCCATCTAAACCTGCAATAAAGATTCTGTCAGCTCCCATAACAATAGATATAGCAATAGCCAAAACTGCAGTAGTCCTACAATTAGCTGTAATTACGCCACCTTTGATATCAAAGATATCATCACTATTTACGTACATAGCTAATTCATACTGATCTGAAAGTTCTATTTCTTTTCTAGGTAAATGAACACCTAATAAGACTTTAGTACTTGTCTCCAACTCTGTTCCAAATTCTCTCCATCTTTTTCTGTTTGTAAATAACTGATAATCCGATCGTATTTTTTCAAAAGGTTTGTTTGTTCCAATAACAATAGCATTATATTTTTTTTGTAAATTTATAATCTCTTTAAATGAAGCATTAACTGTTGGCCCCCCTCCAAGAATAATAAAATTTCTTCCTAAATGTCTATCAACATATTCAGGCGTTGAAATCTTAAATTTCTTGGGAGCAAAAATACTAAAGAAATTTTTCACTTTAATAATAAATCTTTAAGAATCCTCATTGGCCATTTATGTATATCTTTACCTTTCTGACAGTATAAGCCATATATCAATCTTTCAAAACCCAGACCGAAACAACCTGAATTAAGCTTTGCATTGTTATTTTTATATGAGATATCGTATGGATTAACTAAAGAATCTCTATGATGATTAAATGATGCGATAGCTAGCCAAGATTCGTCATGAGGTATAAATAATTGGAGTTCATATTTAAGGTTTAAAGAGCTTTGAAAAATTCTAAGTTTTTCATTTCCTGCTGTAAAAAAAGGATCTGTTGCGACAATTACCCTAAAATTTAGTTCCCAATCTTTGAAAGTTTCTTTGAAAAAATCTAACAAATTTTCTTGCATATTTTTTACATACAAGGCGCTTCCAAAGAAAATTATCTCTCTCATGGTATATGTCTGAAGTCTTGCAAGAGAATTATAGTTTTTACCCTCATGGCGACTACATTTTGATTTTGCAGTATAAATTAAATTTTCTTCGATAATTTGCGAGTTTTTCAGAATCTCAAAACAATGAGCGCAAACAGTTGGTGATAATATTTGATTATGTTCACCAATTAGTGGATCAAACCTTTCAACCTTATCATTTTCTGGGGTTAATTCCGAGATGCTCTTTAAACTATCAAAATTATGATGCACAGACCCTACAGCCATAATATGTTGTGGAAAACTTTTAAGGTATCCTGACTTTAATAGACTGATATATGGAACAGTGGTGGGGCATTCGAAATTTCTCGATTCAAGATTCTTAGCTACTTTTTCAATAAAAAAATCAATTGAACTACTAAGTTTGGCCAGGTCTTTTAATAGTATAGGCGTTCCTGGTGAAGGAAAGAAAAGCTGCCCAGTTTCAAAAAAAAATCTAGTTGGATCCTCAGTTAATTCACATAAGATATTGTTATGAAAAAGTATCTTTAGATTAACTCCTCTATATGAATTGAAGATATCTTTAACTAAATTACTTATCTCAGAAAAAATTTTTTCACGGTTGTTACCTTCATAAAAGACAATACAACCCTCTTCATCAAATGTATGTTTCTGGATATTCTTATCTAAATAATATATTTTCTCAGAAATATCTTTTTTAATTTCATAATTAATTGAAAATCCCCTTGGAAATGGAACTCTTAATTTATGACTTTCTTTTTGCATCAGTAATTATCTCTTATATACATGACTATATTTTCTATTGATTCTAGATTGTTTGATAAAGGGTTTAGAGTGTCCTCGTTTAGTAAGTTAATCATTGAATTATAGTTTTCGCTAAGACTCTTCTCACATGCAGTTATAAAATTAATAATATCTAAAGAATCAAGATTAGAATCTTCAGACATGATTTTTTGTGACCCACTTTTTTTCAAATGAATTTTGTTACCAGTTTCATTAAAAGAATCAATAGCTTTAAAAATACACTCTTCAATGATTTTCTTATTATTAGTCATAAATATATTTGTATTACAGGCCTATGTCTCCAATAGTTCTTGTGAAGAATTTTCTTGCAACAGGATATCTTTTCTTCATTTGAAAAGGAACTTTAACAAATTCTTTTTTCTTATGTTTTACCAGTCTCTTAACAAGAAAATTTTTTGCAGAAAGTGCTAAATCATCATTATAACCGACGAAAATAACTTTACTGAAACGACGAATGTATGAATAATTTAGAATAGACAATATAAAAAGATTCAAGTTATTTACATAATCAGAATGGTAAAGAAAATCAAATATTTCCAGAGCCGACTCTTCCTCTAAATAATGCCTTAAACAAAAATATGCCACTAGCCTATCGCCATCATAACAAGTTAGAAAGGTTTTTTTTGAGCAAGGTGAATTTGAATACCAATTTAAAGTTTCCTTATTTCTTAGATTAATTAAATCGTAATTTTTGGAAAAATTATTATTTAAAGTATGCATTTCACTTATGCTACTCTCAAACTTAAGTACCAATTTACTCTTTGAGCACTTTGAATAAAGATTTATTTTTCTTGACACAAATAACAAAAAAAAGAATAAAGTTTCTAAACTTTTAGGCACAAAACGTAGTAATCGATTATTAAAAAAAATGTTAGAGAATTTGGTATGTATGTTAAAAACAATATCAGTATCATATGGCTGTTTTATTGTTTCAAAATCATATCTAGGCAGCAATCTTCTAACTACTTCGTTTGGTGTAGTTGTAAAAATGTACTGACTCTTTATTGAGCTTAAATAATGAGCAAAAAGTTTTAGGCTAAGATACTTGTAATTATCATCAACCCGCCAAGTGGTAATATTTGCCACATTAAGCGGATTCTTGTCAAGAATAAATGTTGTCGGTATATTGCCAACGAAGCCAACAATTCCATCTTTTGAGATCAGAATTGACCCCATAAATGACTCTTTGTTAAAGCTAGGATTTTCTTCCCACCAATGATGAAACCTTTCTAACCAATAATCTTCTGTCTCATTAACCTTGAAGGAGCACAAAAAGACAGCCAAAGATCTAAAATTGCTTTTTGTTAGTTTCCTAACTTCTATATCTTTTTGAGCTAATTCCATTTGTTTCTTTTAATATTTCTAAATACTCTTCCATTGTTACGCCCTGGTAATTATTCTCTGCAAGAAACTGAAAATTTTTTTCAATTACATCCCAATATTTCTCCAATTCTGATGGTCTTTTAAAGCAACCGCCAAGAGATAATTCTGAACTATGAAGAATAGATTGCAGATATTTAGTAGAATGATTTTTATGTATATATCTCAAAGTCTCATTAAGATGACTATATTTCTTGTATCTAAAACACCAAACTCCGCCTTTTAAAGTCAAACTATAGGTTCTAAAAAAAATATCAAGCAGTCTTCGATAATAGTTATTATTTTTTAGAAATGGGATACTGTAAGGATTAAAAAAAGATGAACTTCTTTCGAAAGAGAAACACGATAATGGTATCTCAACAATTCCATCGCTATCAGTCCAATAGAAAGGCTCATTATTAAAATTTCTGTAATCAGACTCTTTAATTCCTCTTCTAGGCTCCCAGTGTCTATATGGAGTTACAGAGCAGTCAACTTTAAAACCATATTTTTTTAGGATTCTTATATTTTCAGCAGAAATAACCCATCTACCCGCTCTAAATACCTTTGGCTTCAAATTAAGCGTATCTTTAAACGCCCGAAGTAATACTTTTAATTTATCCTCAAATATATTCGATGGATACTCAACTATAAACGGATGATACGGGTAATCATCTTCAGTAACTTTATAATTTAACGGTGGATTCGACCATGGATGCATATGTGCTCCAACTTCACACTTACCAGAACTTAAAAAGTCATTTAGCAAGCTGATAAGTTTATTATTTTGCAACATCTGATATTCAACAAGATAAACTGGCTTGAAAGAATACTTATCACATAGAGACTGGAATTTTTCAATAGAATTGACATTATTGAAAGTCATTGCTGATTTTTTCAATCTTAACCATTCATTATCTGGCTCAGTATCAACCGTTAAAATAAAGAAACGGCTATTATTGTCAAAGTTCTTCATAAATTGCCTTTAATAAAACTTAGCCAAGCTCTAGATCTAACTTTCCAGGACCATAGTTGTTCAACCAATTTTTTATTATTTACCCCCATTTCTAATGATTTTTGAGGGTTATTTTTAAGGTAAATTATTTTTTCTTTGATACTATCAATATTCCTATCAACTAAAAAGCCATTATATCCATCAATAATTAGATCTTCACATCCGCCAACCCTAGTTGATATTACAGGGCATCCCATTGCGGATGCCTCTAACACACTTAAAGAGAACCCCTCTGAACTAGAAGCACAAACGTAAGCATCAATATCCCTGTAAAAACTTGGCATTAAATCAGGACTAATCTGCCCTTCTAAGGGTGATGCGATTTTTAAATTCACACCTGGTATTTTTGAAGCAGGAATAATAAATTGTGTAATTCCTTTTCTCCAATCGTGATTATCACTACCAGAGTAGCCTACAATGAAGCTGGTTTTTATCTCTTTTTTCTTACAAGAAAATTTATCGGTATCGACTCCATTTGGAGTATATGCCAAATTTCCCAGCCCAGCTTCTAAGAAAATCTCAAATAGTTTTCTACTTACAACATTAATTCCTTTAAAACTTCCAAGAAAGTTTATTAGTTTCTTAGATGGAATCACATCATGATCAGGGGTTGTTTTTCTATCGTCCCATGAATGATGTGAGTGAATGCCTGTTAATGTTCTAGCTTCATCAATAAATATAGATTTATAAAAAGCCTTTCCTTTGTATATATTTTTCAAAAGCTGCCATCCTAGAAAAAAAACTAAATCGTATTCACGATAAATTTTTCTTAATGATATAGATTCATCCTTAAAATAAAAAATATCTAGCTCCAAATCGCTATAAATATTGAATTTGACAAGGGATTTTGCGATTGAATCATAAGCCCAGTTCTTTCTATCAACAATTATTGCGACTTTGGCTATATTTTTACTGGCCCCAATAGTCATTTTTTTTGAAAAAAACGATAGAAAGTGAATAGAAAAAAGTTTCTTTTAATAAATTCTTTCAGTTTATGTTTAATGGTATATCCTTCCTGATAATAGTTTCTAGCAATATTCAAAGATTTATCAAGAATGTCATATAAATTGTTCCAATCATTTCGAATAATATAGGGGCTATCTTCAGGATGTTGGCCATTTATATTTCTAGAGAATTTATTAAATGTTTTTGAAGCATAATCTATAGATTCATTGTGATCATTTCTTAGATCATAAAATTCATATTTATCGTTATAGAAATAATAAATTAATTTCATGGATTCAATCCTTATTGCCAGTGCTCTATCTGTTTGATCAATATATCTTGATTCACAAAATGCAGTATCATCTTTTAAACTTGATATCTCCTCGTTAGAAGAAATAATTTTCCTAATACTAAGCTGCGATATCAAATTTGGGTTTCTTCCTTTTTCGTCATTTTTGTATGCAATAAAAGGAACAGAACATACTGGTTCGGTTAAATTCTCTCCATCTTTGCCATAACCCCACTTCTTTTTCTCAAAAAAAGCATAGCCATGGTCAGAAAAGAAATACATCTCAGATTCATTTCGTAATAAGTCGAAAGCTAAACCGATTGCCTCATCCAGCTCAGCAACCCTGGCATCATAATCAAAAGGTGTTAATTCCAAGAATTTATCTTTAGGCTTACTAAAGCCCCAAAGATGAATCCAAAGTAGAAAAGGTTCTTTAATTTTTTTAATTTTAGAGTCAGCGAACTGTATTTGTTCAATTGGTGACAAACTACCTATATTCTTATTTTGATTTATATTACCAGTCCACCAATGTTCTGCGTTACCAAAAGTGTTTATTAGCTTATGATGAACTTTAAATCTCTCGTTTAGACAAACAAATGTCTTATAGCCTAAGCTTTCATGATCGGTAAAAATATTATCATCAAAGGGATTAAAAGTATCTCCATAGTTCCTTCGCTTAAATTCTTTTTGTGCTTTTCCTGTAAATATTGAAGAGAAACACATTCCTGTTGATGTTGCTGCAGCAAGCATATCATCAAAAATAACTGACTCCTTTGAGATTCTGTTTATATTCGGAGTTAGATAATCAGCCTTACTGTTGTATATTCCAATTCTATCTTTTCTGATTCCATCAATTGAAATAATAATTTTATTTTTCTGCATTATTAACCAAAAATTATTTTTTCTATAAGATTTTTATCAACATTAATCGGATTATTCTTTAATCTCTCAGAATTTATATCTTCAAGTATTCTTTGCTTCATTGAGTCACTCAAATTAAATTCCCTAATAGAAGTATTTAATCCTAAATTCTGAAGAATTGAAATCCATTTTATACTACAACATTTGGCGTTTTTACAATCAAACAATCTATAGAGATTTGTAATGTTTATTTTAAATTGATGAAAGTCAATAGCGTCATTAAGAAGATTTGAATTCTCCAGTGAATTAAATTCTAAAAAGCTTGGCATTGAGAGGGCAACTGCATAGCCATGTGGAATTTTTAAGACTCTAGAAATTGAGTATGAAAGTGCGTGGGGCGCAGTAGTTTTGGCAATATTGATTGCTTTACCTGAAAAGTGACTTGCCAAACATAACTTTGCAATTGACTTTTTATCCTTCTTTAGAATGGCATTTTCTATATTGTTAATACTAAATCTAATCGATCTGACTGAGTAAGCTCTACTTTCAACTGTAGAGTTAATTGACCAGAATGATTCAATTGCCTGAGAAAGAGAATCTAGGGATGCGCTTACAGCTACCTCATAGGGAGAAGAAAAACACAAAGAAGGATCATTAATAGTAATATCCGGTTTCATAAACTTGTGTTCTATTGAATATTTTTTATTATCGATATACAAGACAGAAAATTTAGTATTCTCACTTCCTGTTCCTGCTGTCGTTGGCAAAACAATAAGTTTTTTGCCTCTATCTTTAAAATTTATTGGTTTACTCTTAGTCCAATCAACTTCATTTGATAAGCAACACCTTAGAAGCTTTGATAAATCAATAATTTTTCCTCCACCGATAGCAATAATAGCATCAGGGTCAAAAGCATGAGCAAAATCAATTATTTCTATTAATTCATTCTTAGATGGCTTGCTTGAGTTGCAAAAAAAATAGGATAATTTTTTATCTACAAGTAGATTTGGAAGTATGTTTTTTAGCTTTAATTGCTTATTAATATTATTTCCACTAACAACAAGAATTTTAGTATAGATCTGGGTATTGAGTATTTCTGAAATCTTTGTGAAGCTATTAAATCCAAAAAAATTCGATTTATTTTTCATTAAGCTTTTTTGTAAAAATTTCTTTACTTTTCTTTGGTAAAGAGTTTGGTCTAGATAAATTTTTCTGAACTCCTTGAGAAATTTGCACCTCAAGAAATGCTGGCCCGGTAGAATCTAGAAATTCACTCAACTTATTTTTAAGTTTACTAGGATCTGACAATCTATCAAAAAATTTGTAACCTAAACTTCTTGACAATCCAACTAGATCAATTTTTCCTGCAATAGTGGCCTGTCCACCAACAGATTCATGAGCAGAATTATTTAGTAAGAGATGTTTAAAGTTTTTACACCCGAGACTAGCATTAATTGCTAAAGAACCCATATGCATTAATAATGAACCATCTCCATCAATACATATGATGTTTTTATTTGGAGAACTTAATGCAATGCCTAATGCGATTTGACTGCAATGCCCCATTCCTCCAATTGTAAGGAAATCATGGCCATGATATTTCTCAATAGATATTCTTGTTTCATTTAATTCCCTCGAAGTAAAGCCTGTTGTTGCTACAAAAAAATGAGATTCATCGCTTTGCTGTAATAACTCATTTAAAACTGTATGACGAGAAATTCCTTCTGGATAAAAATTTCTCTTTCTTGAAATAAATTCATAAAAGGTATTTGGCTTAGCAAGAAGAAAATATGGGCTGTTATTTTTCAACATAAATTCTAAAGCTTTATCGACTATTAAAACTGCCTCTTCATCTGAAGTTGTACTGCCTAAAATAGAGTATCCATAGCCCATTGTTTTAATTAATTTTTCGGTAATTTTTCCTTGCTTTATATGCTGTGGCTCATCAGAGAAATCAGGATGGCCTCTCCACCCAACAACAATTAAAGCTGGGATTGAATATATATTCTCATCCGCAAGTGATAATAGAGGGTTGATAAGATTACCTAAGCCAGAATTCTGAAGATAGATCAATGGTATTTTTTTAGTGCTTAGATGATAACCAATTCCAATTGAAAGAGCTCCACCCTCATTAGCGGCAATAATATGATTTTTAGTACTTGATTGATCATCAATTGCTGAACAAAAATACTTTAGTAAAGAGTCAGGAACTCCAGAAAAAAAATCAATCCCGACATCATTTAGATAATTTAGAAAGAGATTAGGATTAATCACTCTATTTAGTACCTGGTATAAGCTCCAAGATTTCTTTTATTGATAAGCAATTAGAAGAAGCCTCAAGAGATCTACCATTTTCTAAAATAGATTGGGCAGTTTTTAACATTGCTGGATATGAAGATCTCAACATATGATTAGCATAAGTGACAATATTTACCCCCTTATCAACCCATTCTGATTCAGTAACAGAATTAAAACTTGATGGGACAACTTTCAGAGGAATAGTTTTTCTTAAACGGTGATATTTTTCACAAAATTCGAATATTTCTTCTGGGTCCTTTTGTCTACTATGAATCATAATAATATCTGCACCAGCATCAATGTATGCTTCCGCCCTATCTAAAGCATCCTGCATCCCAGCCTCTAAAATAAGACTCTCTATCCTGGATACAATCATAAAATCATCAGTCACCTGTGCTTTCTTACCAATAGATATTTTTTCTTGAAAGTTTTCAATAGAGTCTTGAGTTTGTTTCACATCATTCCCAAATAATGAATTCTTTTTTAAGCCAATCTTATCTTCTATAACCACTGCTGAAACTCCGAGTCTCTCTAGCGATTTAACTGTATATTTGAAGTGCTCGGGTTTACCTCCAGTATCAGCATCAAATATCAATGGCAATGTTGTAACATCAAAAATATCATTTACTGACTGCATTCTTGAGGTCATATCAACTGCCTCAATATCTGGCTTCCCTTTTGCAGTTGAGTCTGTCAGGCTACTTGACCACATTGCATCAAACCTAACAGTTTCACCATTTCTGGAAGCCTCGACCTTTTCAGTAATTAGGCCACTTAAACCATGATGTACTTCATTAACCCTAATAATCTTTTTTGATTGTAATAATCGTCTTAGCATTGAGAGTCTAATGTTTGGTGTTGTTCCAATATTACTAATTACCTCCTTTAACTGACTGGAAGAAATACCATCAGTATAAGAAAACTCTACAAGCTTGCCACCCCACTCTTTTAAGACCTCTATGACTTTTTCTCTAGTTTTCTTCTGGACACCCTCTTTCCAATCATCTCCATGAACAACTATATGCGGTCTCAAAGCTCTAAGATTTTCAGAATAGTCAAGTGTGTTTTGCGGAATGACCTTATCTACACCTTTAATGTTACTTACGACTATTTCTCTCATCTCATAGTTCATATAAGGAATTCTTTTATAACTAGCGATTGCCGAATCAGTCAACAAACCTATTGTCACATTGCCAAGCTCTGATGCACGTTTAATTATATTAATATGCCCTGAGTGAATTAGATCTGCACTCATTCCTAAATAGACTTCTTTCACTCTTCTTCGTTAATTTTTTTTAAATTCATACCAGATGGTGTTTTGCTTGCAATATCCTTTACAAGAATTACCCTAACCTTTTTGACATCAAGAGCACGCAGTGCAGCTATTCTGTGATGTCCGGAGTATATTTCATATCCATTGATTCGATAATTATACTTGTACCTTGATGAACATAGGGGCGTATTCAAGACCCAAGGAATAGAGGAAATATCACATGATCTAAATCCTTTCTTTTTAATAGAATAAAAAACCTTAAATGCTTTTTCAATTTTTATTCTTATCCAGTTTTGATCTCTATAGTCTATGTTATTCTCATGAAGATTAGCTTGCCATTTCCAATAAGAAGATTTCATTAGTTCTTCTTGAGACATATCCAGTGAATAATTTTTATATAAGTCATAATGCATACTATTTTTGATAGACCAATCGCCCTTAACTTCAAAGAATTGTTCTAAGTATGGGATTAATTTCTTGTTTTCTGATTCAATCATTTCGCAAATTACTGGTCTTTGAACATAACATGAACTTACATCGACCTCTAAGATATCTATTGGCATCAATCCAAATTTTTTTATTTCTCTATCTATATTTCGAGAATTCAACACCCATTTTATAAAGTCGATAATCTTATGTTGATTTTTAAACTTTTTAAGTAGTATGATTTTCTTAAGATTTAGAGGAATAATGCATGATATTGGTATTTGTCTTAAAGATGACTTAATTTTCTGGAAAAGTTTGTTCATAAATTCTAAATCAGGATTTATTGGGGTTTTTTAATGAAAAAAACAACTAAAAACAATAAAATAATAAAATATGAGATAGAAATTAATAAATAAAGATTTTTTGGAAAATACTCAAGAGTAATAGTATCAACTTCAGAATCTATACTGATACTCATAAATCCATTTAAAGTCTTATTAACTTTATGATCGATTTTATCTGAGAATGCTCTCCAAGAATTTCTATACATCTTGCTGATAAAAATTATTCCCTGGCCAATTTTTTTGGGCAAATCTATAACAATCTTCCCGTTCGCATATCTTTTAAACTCAAGATCTATTTCATTAATACGCTTAACTTCATTTAAATTAATACACTTTGCAGATTCTTCATTACATTTTGGTTTTTTTATAAAATTAATTTTATTTATATCAAGGGGTAAAAAAGTTACTTCACTCCATGCATCTTTATTCCTGTATACGTAAAAAGGTTTATTTTCTTTGTCAAATAATGTACCTATAAGGCTGTTATTCCTGTCATTAGATAACTTAGAAGAGATAATTATATTTAACCCATAAATATCAAGCATATTTGGATCAAGCAAAAATTTATCATCTCCAAAAATTCTCCCTTCCATTATAACATTATGGTTATTAATATCATTCAAATAAATTCCTTTAGTGGAGGCATTGATTTGCCTTAGATCATTGAATGCAAAATAATGCTGATGTGCTGTTAATAATTTACTTGGTAAGCTTTTTTCCGCTTCTGAGTCGAAAATAATACGATCATGATTACTTACACCCATATTTTTTAGTTCCTTAATAATTTCTATTTTCTTCCATCCATCACGATATGAGCCTGGATATGACTGCTGATCAGCTTGCATAAAAGGCCTTTCATGCGAAATTAACGAGTACGCTGTTGGATAATAGGTCAATAAAATAGAGACAATATGGGTAAGAATTAAAATTTTGATGTAGCGTCTATAACGAGAGCCCTTGTAGTAATATTTCGTAAAAATAATTCCTGAAGCAATAATGCCAAAGAGAAAGAAACCATCCCTAAAGAAAACATCTCTGCCAACATAAAACAAAATACTGTCAGGAACTATAAACATCATAATAAAGAAAATAACAGAACCCATGAAAGGGACATATGAATAGCTATTCATTTTTTTTCTATAGAAAATTGGAGCCAAAATTGCTGTAATTGCAAAAACCGGGCCCATAAAAACATCTCTTTCCTGAAGATTTGAGCCTAGATATGGATGCCAATAATTTTCACGTAAAAATTCAAAGAAACCTTTTTTTGCGATTTGATTTTGAAGTATATGAAATATTTCGCTGAGTTTTCCATCTATTAAAGCAGATTTAAATTCTTCATAATGTGGAATAAAGACAGGCTTAAGAAAAAGAGAGTGAACGAAATTTACTTGAAGCCAATTATCATCAGCAAACAACCTTGCAGAATTTCTATCTAATTCGGAGGAAAATAATAGATATTCACTGAATATCATATATATTTTTGGTGAGGCGACTATTATAGTCGCTATTGGTAAAACAATTAGGAACCAACTAAGATTTATAGTTTTTTTTATAAATAGAATAAAGTAAATTGAAATAATTATGCCCATCAGAATAGAAAAAGTAGGATGCGCATTTAGGATAGTGAAACCGTAGGACAATGCCAGTAACAATGTATATCTCGCCTTATCTTTGTGTGAGCTGACAAATAATAACTTTGTTTGAATTAGAACTACCAAAGGCAACATTGACCAGAAAAACATTTCTGAGGGAAGAAATTTGAGAAAAATCCAATCTGCTGAAGTTGAGCAAGTCAAGTAAGTGAATGCGCAAACTAATGATATATTTTTTGAAACTTTAAAATTTACACATAGGAACCAGATAGCAATTGCACCAATTGTCATATGAATTTGATAGAAAATTGATAAAGTTAATGAGGGGCTTAATAAATTGTATAAAAATATAATCGGATGATGTATTTGATTTGGGTTTATTGGCATTGGAATTCCAAATCCTACTTTATCCGACCAAACTATATACTCACCACGATATAAACCTTTAGAAAACTCTGAATTTGAAAATATTGCTGTGTTCCAACCTTCAATATTAGGTATATCCCCAAAATGGAAAGGTAAAAGTACCAGGAAAGTTAAGAAAAAGATTATCAAGAAGTAAAGATAATTACTTCTTATTTGCATTGGGTTATTCAACTTTCTTTACTGGCAACGATTATTTGATGAGTATAAAAATCTCTAATACCAAAATAATATTCATCAATTTTAAAACCTCCTTTTTTTAGAATTCCTTCAACTTGATCTTTATTTTCAACAAGAGTGTATTCATTAGGATGAAGTATTATTTCTTTTTTTGTAATTTTTTTAAAAACTCTACTAAAGAGACTTAGAAACCTAACTGATAAGCCATATTTGGGAGGCCAAAAGAGGATAATTTTTCCATTTTTTTTTAAAACTCTATTGAACTCAATCAGAATGTCAATAATTTCGCTTTCAAAAAAATGCTCCATGACACCCAAATTAAATATACCGTCATATGAATTTTTCTTTCCAGGTATACTAAAGATATTTCCATGAATCAATTCGACATGCGATGAGTGGTGGGCTTTATATAACCTTAATGCCTCAATAGATATATCTAAAGCTGTTACAGAATTATTTTTTGTTACATCTATATCAACTTGACCGCTTCCACAACCAGCATGTAAAAGTTTGGATTTGTTTTTAAATGTTTTCCGAATAAAAAAATTCAGTGCGGGTTTTATGATTATTACCCTATAGAAATAGGCTATAAGATTGTATAAAAATTTAATTTTATTCTTTTTGCCCTTCTTCCAGTATAAATTCCAGTCTGCACTCTCATTTGTTTCGGGAATGTTAGTTTCAATTTTTGGCTTAATAATGAGGTTTCTATTGCCCATAAGATTTATATAGAAGATTCTGACTAATTGTTTAACACTTACGAAAATATCTGATACTTTCATCTTAGAGTTTCCATATGTTCTGTTAGGTAACGTAATAGGAATTTCAGAAATCTTACAATTATTTATATTTAGTACATGAAGAGACTCAAAGAAAAATGCGTAGCCATTAGATTTAACCATTGAGAAAAATTTTTCATCTACTTTTTTTAAATTATAAATCCTAAATGCGCCAGTAGAGTCATAAGGTAGATTAACAAAATGTTTTGTTAAGAAATGGCCCAAATGTGTCATTATTTTTCTGTGAATCTTCCAACCCTTTAAGCTATTACTCTTAAGAAATCTAGAGCCAACTAGGACACAACTATCTTTTATATCTCTTATAAAGTTGACTATCAGCTTCGGTGAGTGAGTAAAGTCACAATCCATAGTAACTAGATAATCATACTTTTTTTTATAGGCCCACTTAATTGCGTCTTTATGTGCACTCCCAACACCAAGTTTTTCTGGTCTTTTGATTAGGAAAACATTTTTATTTTTAATTTGAAGATTCTCAATCTCCTTGGAGGTGCCATCAGGGGAATTATCATCTATAAATAGAACATCTAAATTAAGGCTCAGTGAATTAATCTCTATAAATATCTTGTTAATATTCTCTAATTCGTTATAAGTAGGGATAACTATCAATGTTCTCATAATTAGCTTATTTTGACAGTTCAAGTAATTTTGATCTCACCATTTCTTCTGCAATTTCTTTTAAACTCTTACTTGGTTCCCACCCTGTCATCTTATGAAGAAAAGAATAATCCCCAAATAATGAAGAATGGACATTTCCTTTTAAAATTTCTGGGTTGACCTCTACATATTTTTTCCAATCCAACGACACTGCACAGAAAGCATAATCTATAAAATCTTTTACAGTGTGTCTTTGACCGGATGAGATTATAAAGTCATAAGGTTTTTCTAGGTTTGAGATTCTTAATACTGCGTCCATATAATCTTCTGCAGAACCCCAATCTACCGGAGAATTAATATTTCCCAAAATTAATTTTTCCTGCATTCCGCATTTAATTTTTACAGCAGCCTCAACGATCTTCGAAGATACAAATTTTGATTCCCTATAAACAGATTCATGATTGTAAAAAATTCCAGAACTAATATTTAGCTTATATTGATCTCTATAAAAATTGCAAGCATTCATCCCAGCAAGCTTGGAAATGCCATATGCTGAAACAGGATTCATTGGAGAATTTTCATTTTGTGGCGAGGACTTAATATCTCCAAAGACATGAGAGGAAGATGCAAAAAACACTTTAGTATTTAGTTTGAGCTTCACAAGAGTCTCAAGAAAATTAATTAGCCCATTAAGATGCACATCTATACTTTTTCGAAATATCGTCACATCATCTTCAAAATTATCTTCAGAGGAGTGATGATATCCGGCCAAATAAAATATTTTTCTGGGTAAAAAATTAGTGATTAAACCTTCGACATCATTTTGACTGAAAATAGAAAACGGCTTTTTTAAATTTTTCGTTGTGTAATAACTTTTGAATACAGCAACAACAGACTCTCCTTTATTTTCAATTAGATTCTTGAGAATAATTCCGTCTTGACCGCCGGCCCCAATAATTATATTGTCAATCATTTTTTAACAAAGGACAGGCTTGGCAGTGGAAAGATTAAAGTCCCTCCATTCTCTAAAAACTCTTTTTCTCTAACAATAATAGATTCTTTAAAGTGCCATGGTAGAACTAAAAAATAATCCGGCTTCCTGGCTCTTGCCTCAGACTCCGAAATTATCGGTATTCTTGTGCCTGGAGTAACCTTACCAAATTTATCAGGATTTCTTTCAGCAGCTGCTGGAAACATTTTGTTGTCTAATTCGAAATACTGTAACAAAGTATTGCCTTTAGTTGAGGCGCCATAAATAAAAAACACCTTCCCCTTCCGCATTTCATTGATTATGAAGTTCTTTAATTCTAGCTTTAAATTATGTATTCTTTCTTGGAATGAATTGTATTGATTAGAATCAAAAAACAATTTTTCAGAAGTAGCTAAATCATTAACAGATTCTTTAACTTTATATTTGGTCGAGTTTGAATGTGTTACAAATAACCTAAAACTCCCTCCATTGGTTTCATTTAATGTTACGTCAATAATTTTTAGATTTGATTTTTCTAAAATATAAGAAATAGACTTTAAATCATAATACTCAAGATGTTCGTGGCAAATTGTATCAAACGAATTCATTTCAATCATGGTTGGCAAATAACTTTGCTCCAATATCCATATGCCATCTTCATCTAAACAATCTGAAATATCTCTGGCAAACTTTAAAGGGTTTGGCAGATCATAAAACATTGAAATAGAGGTTATAACTTTTGCTTTTGATTTTGATGCTAATTTTTGAAAATTTAATTTATCAAAATATGCTCCAAGAGTTTTAATATCTTTAGGGTAATATTTAGCAAAATGATGTGCTATTGGGTCTATGCCGAGTCTTTTCAAGTTTTTCGTAGCATATGATTTTAAAAGAGTTCCATCGTTACAACCTATGTCAAGAATAATATCTCCCTCTTTTAATTTATAGTTATCTTCAATAAAACTTGTAAGACCCTTTAAATGTCTAATCATTGATTCATTGATACTAGACCTATATCCATATTGCTCTGAATACATCAAGTCTGCATTAACTGTATGTTTTAGCTGTAACAAATTACATTCTTGACATTGAATAAGAACTAAAGGCGCTTCTCCTGGATCAGGTTCATCTGATCTAGGGAAACTACTAGTTATTGACTGATTGCCAAGATTAATAAATTCCTTAAATTTTTCTGAACCGCATGATCGACAAGATTTAAGTGTAGTGAAATATTCGTTAGTCATATTTGTTCCTAATTAAGTGCCAACTTATAAATCCCGGTAATGATGAAACTATTATTATCAAACCTACAATTATCGAGATGGCCAATGATTCC
>Ga0181591_10001103_pt1 | contig 22783 bp, 19 predicted proteins | sample 071ome_33_FD_133757 | JGI IMG/M metagenome (GOLD analysis project Ga0181591, IMG submission 133757) | Coastal salt marsh microbial communities from the Groves Creek Marsh, Skidaway Island, Georgia - 071412AT metaG (megahit assembly) | ecosystem: Environmental > Aquatic > Marine > Intertidal...
CAGTGCCATGAGACCCTGTCCGATAATGATGGTGTTCTTGCGTCCCCACAGGTCGGCCAGGTAGCCGCTGGGTACTTCAAACACGGCGATGACAAAGGCGAATAATGCCTGCGTCTGCAGCACTTCAGACATGGTCAACCCGTGCCGCTGCAACAGCGGCACAAAGACGGCGATGACGATCATGAAACTCTGGAAAAAGAACATCCAGTAAATCGTTTTTATATTGTTTTTGAGCGTCAGTTCCATGACGAACTCCTTGTTTTTTTATGGCGTTAAAAGCTTTTCAAAAAAGGAGGGCCAGGGAGGCGGATTTGTCAGGGTTTCAGGGGGATAGAAACGAAAAAGCCTCCGGGGTCTGGCCCTCGGAGGCTTTTGGAAATCGTATTCTGGGTAAACTTAAGAAACTATTTCAGTAAAAGAACTCCTCGGACAGTGGCAACTACCACGACCATCACGCGCACAAACACCGGTTTGCCAATGCGAGATGAAAAGGCAGACAGGTGCCATGGCATGCTCGTTAGCTGCATCGGATTGCTTGTGGATGTGCTGGTGATAATCTTCACTGGCTTCACTGTTCGGGTTGTAAAATTACTGCTTGAGTTACTGTTTAATTGTTCCAAAACTGCCGCGGGTATTTGGCAGGGCGCGTATATTGCTCCCCGGCGTCATTGAAGTCAACAGGGGTATGGCGGTTTTTACAAAAATTAACAAAATAATTTGTTGTAGCCTGGAATGAAAAGCATAAAAAAGGCCTCGAAATGAGGCCTTTTTCAATACCTGGTTTTTTTATTCAGGTGGCTTGCGGGTCCGTGGGTCCACTTCGCCGAGTTCCGGATACCACAGGGCGCTGTTGTCAAAGGACTCGTTATATACGCGCCTTTCCTTGAACAGCCATTTGCCATCCTCTTTGACCAGGATGTCCTTGTAGTGACCCATGTAAAGTAAACGCACTTCACCATGAGGGTTGTCGTTGGTCATGGCAAACCAGTAGGCCGTGGTGTCTGCCGTATTACCATCGATATCGATAACGTGGTTGATGATCTGGTGACGCGTGCGTGGCCGCTTGGTCGCGCCTTCTGCAATTTCCTGGTAGCGGGCACCGCCAAAACCGGACATGGCGCCATAAATTTCTTCCTTGCCATGTTCATCGCCGAATACCCATACCAGCCTGCCGTCTTCATGCCACGTCGACATGACAGTATCGATATCCCCGGCATCGACGGCGACCATGTACTTGTTGGAAATGTTTTCTATTTCTGCACGATCGTTGGCGTAGTCTGCCAGTGCCGGTCCGGCCAGTATCACCAGCATGCCGGTGAACAGGTTCCTGATTGTAGATTGCATATTTCCCCCTGGATTGATGTTGTGTTGTTTCAAGGTATGTTTCAGATAAACCAGTGTCGTCGCAGATATTCTTCGCGACTGATGCTGTCGAGGTATTCCCGTGTGCTCTTGTTCCCTGCGGGTGCTGAATAGCTTTCACCAGTGCCGTCGAAACTGACATAGGGCATCTGCTGGAACACACAGCGGCGTGGTTGTTGCCAGTTATCCGGCTCCTGGCTTGTGCTGCCCAGTACCTGTAGTGGCGCACCGGTGGTCAATACACCGGCGCCTTTCAGAAAATCCCGGCGGCCGGGTGCAGGCAAATTGTGTTTGTCAGACTTGCTCATCAGGCCTGCCTCCTGCCGGTATAGGGCGGCAAGGGAGAGTCCTGCAGCGGCAACTCCGTGTTCGAATACCAGCGTGCATGCACCTGCGGTGTGTGCCGGAATGGCAGGTAGACGCGTGCCAGTTCATTCATTTCCTCGGCATCGACAATCACCAGTTCGGTGCGCATGTCGGCAAAGTTGCTGGCTGTACCGATCAGGTAGCCAACGCCTTCCGGCGCATCGGCACTGCGTGGAATAAAGGTCACTTCCTGCAGGCTGTGGGTATCACCAACAAAATACTTGCGCCATTCCCTGGTTTGCACATCAAAACGGAAATAGGTATTGACCGCCCGGTTGTTGCCAGCGCGTTCCCGGTCAAAGGGCTGGCTGGGGTCGGCCATGGAGGAGTATACGTAGCGATAGGGGATACTGTTGTATCGATCATCCACGCGCGCCAGGTCCACCACGTTGGTCGGGTCCAGGATGTCCACCGTGTAACTGTCGCTGTTGTAAGCCATGTCAAAAGTCAGCCGGCGAATGGTGTGCTGCGCGGCCACCGGATCCCAGGGAGAGCCATCGAGTTGCGGAAAGAACGGGAACGGGTTGCCATCACTGATGGGCGCATCCACGATGACCTTGTCGCCGTCATCAAAGGCATTGATAGTATGCATGACCACGCTGGTGGGGCCGCGGAACCAGCGAGCATCCGAGCCGTCACCGTCACGACGAATGATGCCCCAGTAAGTGGGAGCAGTCTTGTCAAAAGCCCAGTGCAGGTGGCCTTCACGCAGTCTTTCCAGGCTGGTGACATAGCCGTACACCGGAAAGATGAAATACTTCTGGGTCAGCACCATGTCATGCAGGGTACTCACGTATGGCACTTTTACCCGCACTTCGCTTTTCACATTGCCATCCGGGGAAATGGTGTAGATCCATAAATCATCGGTACACATGCCGGTGGCTTCATAGCCATAGCACACCATGTCACCGCTGACCGGATCGATTTTTGGATGGGCGCTGAAAGTCTGTGCCTTGTACTGGCCATTGAAATCCCAGGGGCCCAGGGTCTCCAGGGTATTGGGATCTATTTCGTAGGGATGGGCATCCTCTTTCAGGGCGTAGAGCTTGCCACCGAAGGCCAGTGGTGAGGTATTGGCTACCGTCGCCAGGTAGGGCTTGTCCAGGTCACGCACAGAAGGATCATGCGTGTAGGGGTTGCGGTATACGCCGTACAGTTGTTTGCGCGCTGCCAGGTTGTTGCGAAAACGCGGCGTCTGTACCCAGCGTCCGCGAAAGTCCACGATACCGTCACGAATGCGGAAACTGCTGATGAAGCCATCAGTGGAAAAGGGGCTGTCGTCGGGGCGCGAGGGTGGGTAGAGCCATTCGCCGCCGACGCGGACAAAGGCACCGTTCAGGTCTTTGGGGATGGTGCCCTCGACTTCGCAGTCAAAAATATCTGCCTCGAAGCGCTCGGGGGACATGAAGCCGGCAGGGGCCGGACCGTTCGTGAAATCAACCATGCTATTGTTCCCGCGTTGTATTGGTTATTATGCTGAAACCGTCAGACAAGCTTATGATACAGGCTTGTCGGCTGTCCAATGACTGTTTCTTCAGTCGTGTTGGAGTCAATAAGAACAATATCAGAAAGGGGTCCTATGCGTATTTTTCCATTGCTCGTTGTATCCGCCATCAGCAGCTTTTTCTCCTCGGTCACTGTTGCCCAGCCCATAGGCTGCAACCGGGATTGCCTGCAGGAATTCGCTGACAACTACCGTGCGGCCTACCTTGCCCACGACGCCGGGCAGGTAGTCATCGACGACAATGTCCGCTTCAGTGAAAATTTCGTTGAAATGGATTTTCCCGACGGCACCTGGCATACGGTGTCAGAGGAACTGGGTCCGCCGCTGACCCTGCTGGATCCCCAAACCAGCCAGATCGGTATCTATACCGTCATCATGCAAAATGACATTCCCGGCTTCCTGGCCGTGCGCCTGAAAGTCGAAGGCATGGAAATCACAGAAATCGAACATGTCATTTCCACGCGCCGTAATCTCAGCAGTCCGCCCACTCCCATTGGTGACCATGAAGGTTACCAGCACGATCCGATTATCAATGCCGGTGTGCCGCAGGAGCGTCGTTTGCCCCGCGAGCGCCTGGTTGAACACGGGCGCGGTTATTTCGCCACGCTGGAGCGCAACAACGGGGAAATCCGCGGCACCTGTTTTACCCCGGATGCCATTCGTCGGGAAAACGGCATGCTGTTCAGTGATATCGAGGGAGGGTTCCGCTCCGGTCGTTATTTCTTCAACAATGAAGTACGAAACTGGCCGGTGCTGGTCGACGAGGAAAAGGGCGTGGCCATGTTTCGCGGTTTCATCGATCACAAGGGGGTGCTGGATGAGTACACCCTGACCGATGGTACGCCGGCGCGCAGTATTTTCCGCGAGCCGCAGACCTGGGGCTTCCTGGAAAGCTTTGCCATTCGCGAGAATTGTATTGCTTCGGTAGTGGCTGACTTTGTGCAGTCACCTTACAAGATGAGTTCACCCTGGAATCCGCGCTAGTTTTGGCCGTTCCACCATAATAAGAATAAAAAATCATGAACCTTATCCTCACTGAAAACCGCAAGCTACGTTTCTTTACCTTCACCATGCTGTACCTGGCCCAGGGCTTTCCCTTTGGCCTGGTCAATACCGCGCTGCCTGCCTACCTGGCAGAAGCCGGTGAAAGCCCGGCGGCCATTGCCTCATTTATTGCCATTGCCAACCTGCCCTGGAGTTTCAAGTTGCTGGCCGGCCCTTTTATGGATCGCTGGACCTTCCTTGCGATGGGTCGACGTCGCCCCTGGGTGATCTTTGCCCAGGGCTGCCTGGTGCTGACCGGCCTGGCTTTCCTGTTTTTTCCGGACGGGCTGGATAATATTGCCCTGCTGTCAGGGCTGTGTTTTACCCTCAATGTCTTCGGCGCCAGCCAGGATGTGGCGGTCGATGGCATGGCCATCGATGTTCTGCCCAAGGAAGAACACGGGCGTGCCAATGCCTTCATGGCCTTTGGCCAGGTGGCGGGGATTTCCATCAGTACGGCCGTGGCAGCGGTCGTGGTGATCAATTTCGGTATGCCCGGTATTGCCATTTTGCTGGGGCTGGCCTTTGGTATGATCCTGTCGGTGGCGATACTGGTGCGCGAACGCCCGGGCGAGAAAATGCTGCCCTGGACTCCCGGTAAGGCTTCGCAACGTTCCATCGACATGAAACCTGACAGCTGGAAAATTATTGCCATTGACCTGGCCCGGGTGATGTTCATGCCCGCGAGCCTGTTCATTTTTGGCGCCGCGTTCATTTTCCGCTTTGCCTACGGTGTCTGGATCTCCCTGGTGCCCATCGTGGTGGTCCAGGACCTGGGCTTTCAAAGTACACAGTATTCCACGTTCATTTCAGGCACAGGTTTCGTGGCCGCCATGGCCGGACTGGCCCTGGGACTGGTGATAGATAGCAAGGGGGTGAAGTTTTTCTACGCCCTGGTGCTGGGCCTTTACGGCCTGCTGTGTGTCTTCATTGGCGTGACGCAGGGTCTGTGGGCAACACCGGGCTACCTGGTGACAATCGGGATACTGCAGGCCTTTATCTACCAGGGCGGGTTCATCAGTTTTATCGCCAGTTGCATGAAGCTGTGCTGGCAAAAAGTGTCGGCAACGCAGTTTGCCATCTACATGGCAGGTGCCAATATCGGACTTTCGATGGGCGCCGGTGCCTACGCCATGCTGGAACAATCCCTGGCAGCCAACCAGATTTTCCTGGTACTGGGGCTGGTATTTTTTATCGGGGTTGCGGTGGTGTGGCTGACAGACTTCGGACGCCACGATCAATCAGTCAAGCTGCTGGATGGCCCATCGGATACCGGGGATTTCGCGCCCCACGCCTGATCAGTCTTCAGGATCCTTCTTTTTTTCCGCTGGCGATATTGGCTGTCAGAATTGTCTGCATGGCCTCGTTGACCGGCATGTCCAGGAAGTCGCATTGGGATTCCGGCACATAGACCAGGTAGCCGCCCACCTGGTAGCTCATGGGCAGGTACACAGACAGCAGCTTCTCATCGTCATCCACGTCATCCTTGCTGCCACTGCCGGCCAGTGTCGTGTTCTCCGCGGTCACAAAGCCGATCAGGCGTACGCCATTGAAATCCAGGGCCACCACTTTTTGCAGGTCTTCCTTATCTGAACCGCCAAGAAAGGAAATCAAATCGCGGATACTGTTGTAGACCTGCTTGACCAGGGGGAGCCTGTTCAACAGTTTTTCAAAGGCCTTGAACAGCAGGTTCACGGCATAGATATTCGCCAGCACACCAATGAGCAGGGTGAAAGCCAGGGCAAAAATCACGCCCGTGCCGCTGATATACCAGCCTTCTGGCAGAAACAGCTGCAGGGGTACCCGAAACAGCCGCTCGGCGCTGATAAAGAGCCAGTAGAGTAAGGCTGCGGTGAGAATGATGGGAACAAGGACCAGCAGTCCTCGCAGAAACAGGCGGGTAATGGTTTGCATCATGGGGTGGGGCATCGCTCCGGGCTAGTAGTGTCTGCCACTATAACAAAAGTGCGCGAGTTAACCCTGAGGATGTAGGCCGGAAATTGCGCAGCAATCTCCGGCAATTTCAGAATATTAGGCGTTATGGTGCCGGAGATGGCCCTTCAACCTTCACTAAAGCTTGGGCCTGACAGGTTGGGCCATTTCCGGCCTACGGCGCCTGGCAGGTTATACATCCGGGTTGATTTGCTACACTTGAAAACAGAGACTGAAAGGCCGGGATGATCCGGACAAAGCGCGTTTGGGGGGGGAACATGGATATCATCAAGGGGCTGGGTGAAGAGAACCCGCTTTATCTCAAGAACTGCTGGTACGTGGCTGCCTGGTGTCATGAGATCGACATTCATCAGGTATATGCCATTACCATTATCAACAAGCCGGTGATGCTTTACCGCAAGGCCGATGGCACACTCACCGCCATGGCCGACCAGTGTTGTCATCGCCACATGCCTCTGTCAAAGGGGCGGCTGGAAGGTGATGATATCCGCTGCATGTACCATGGCCTCAAGTTCAATCCCGGGGGCCGCTGTATTGAAGTGCCCACCATGAAGTTGTCCGGTGATGAGGTGCCGGCTCAGTTTGTCGTGCCGGTCTATCCGGTTGCCGAAAAGCACGACTGGATCTGGGTCTGGCTCGGTGACCCCGACAAGGCCGACGAGGCGCTGATTCCACCGACCACAGGTCCTGACGATCCGGACTGGTTCATGCACAAGGGACACCTGGATTACGCGGCCCACTATGCGCTGATCAACGACAATCTCACTGATCTCGGTCACATTGCCTACACTCACCAGAACTCCTTTGCCGGTGGTCGCAGTGATGCCTATTTCAACCAGCCGCGAGTGCAGAAAATTGACCGGGGCATCCGCGTGACCCGCTGGAACACCAACGCACCCAGGCGCGGTTACCAGAAAGGGGAGGCCGAGGTTTATGACCAGTTCATGACCTATGATTTCATCGTTCCCGGCGTGTTGATGATGTTTACCGGTATGTACGAGGCCGGCACAGCACAAGCCATTAATTTTGGACACCCTGCTGAGGACATGGAGCCTGATACCGCCTCGTTTACTTCCCAGGCCGTCACGCCCATGAGCGATGCCTCATCACGCTACTTTTTCTCCTGGGGACCGCGCATGTCCGAGCACAAGGAGAATCCGCAGATCGTCGAAGGCATGTGGACACTGGCGAACAAGGCCTTTGGCGAGGACAAGGAAACCATCGAGGCACAGCAGGTCAATGTGCAATGGCAAACCGGTGCGCCCATGGTCTCCATCACCGATGACCGCGGACCCAGCCTGTTCAGGAAGGTAATGGATGGCCTGATCAGGGAAGAGCAGCAGGCGCAATAACAGCCCGCCCGGGGCGGGCATGGTGTGCCATAAAACGGGCAAAAAGTCCCCGTGCAAATAAAGAGGAAATCGGAAGTCAGGGCTCACACTTTTGCCCGGGCCTGAATATACTTTCGGCCAGAATAACGACAATATCCACATTGAAAGCCACTGCTTCCTGACGCCAGAAGGTTGGACGAACCATGAATTCCATCGCCAGATTCATCGCTTACAGCCTGGTGCCCGTGTCCCTGGCCTGCCCGGTTTCACTATTTGCCGCCGATGTGACCCTGCCTGCACCCCGTAATCCGGACGGATCGCTGATTATCAGCGGAGACCCTACTGATTTTGTGGGTATCTGGGTGCCGGATTATCGTGAGCGTGGGCCGCGTTTCAATTTCGACGAGGTGCAGATGAAACCCTGGGCCCGCGGCCTTTATGATGACCGGCAGACCCATGACCTTGAGCCCCATGCCCGCTGCAAGGCCTCCGGTGCCGTGCGCCAGTTGCTGACGCCCTATGGTGTTGAAATCGTTGATATTCCGGCCCTGCAACGCATCTATATTTTTGATATCGGCGGTCCCCATACCTGGCGGGAAATCTACATGGACGGCCGCTCGCATCCGGCTGATCCGGAGCCCAACAATTACGGGCATTCCATAGGCTGGTGGGAAGGCGATACGCTGGTGATCGACTCTGTCGGGTACAACACGGAATTCTGGTTTGAACGCCGGGGCCTGCCACATACCGAGGCGGCCCACGTGGTGGAGTATTACACCCGCACTGACAGGGACAATATGGAGTACCGCTTTGTGCTGGAAGACCCGATGACCTATGACTCTCCTGTTGAGGGCTCCATGCACCTGACCTGGCATGGTGACGAGGAGTTGTTCGAGTACCTGTGCCAGCAGTCAAACTACGCGCCGGACCTGATGGTTAATGATGAAGGACAGGCTATAGGCCGCACCAGCCCTATTGTTCCGTAGTCGTAGTAGCAACAGTCCTGAAAACGCACTAAATGTGCTGTTTTCAAACGATTTTCCTGTTTTTTTGCACAATAGAATAAAATTTGTTCCCCAATAATAGGTACTATATAAAGACTGAAAATTTGAACATTGATTGAACACAAAAAAGCGCCAAATCCGGTGCTTGAACTGAACCACAGATGGACCCGTATAAACGGGTAACAAGGGGAAATTGTAATAATGGGCTCGACCTCAAAACTCAAACTCACTTACCAGAAAGCACTGCCGGCTGCGATGCCGTCACTGAAGTTGCTGGCAGGTGCCGTACTGGCCTGTTCTGTCCAGTCTGCCTGGGCCCAGGAAACTGGTGAAGTCGGTAAACTGATTGATGAATACTGCACCAAGTGCCATAACTTTGATGACTATGCCGGTGGTATAGACCTGGAGGGCATTGGTGCCCACAACATCGCTGAATTTCCCGAAATGGGTGAGCAGGTCATCCGTCGCCTGCGTGCCGGTCTGATGCCGCCGAAGGGTGAACCCCGTCCTGAATACGAGATGGTCCAGGCCATGGCTGAAGGCCTGGCAGAGGCTATTGACGAGCATGCCGCGAAAGAGCCTGTCCACCTGCCTGCTCCGGGCCTGCATCGCCTTAACCGGACTGAATACAGCAACGCCATTCGCGATATCCTGGCACTGAATATTGATGCCACCACCTTCCTGCCGCCCGATGACTCAAGTCACGGTTTCGACAATATGGCAGGTACCCTCACGTCTTCGCCTGCATTGATGGAAGCCTACCTGACCGCTGCCGGCAACATTGCCCGCCTGGCTGTGGGCACGGAAACAGCCCCCACCCTGGCCGTCTTTGATGTGCCGGTGGATACTTCCCAGAATTCTCATATTGCGGGCCTGCCTTTTGGTACCCGCGGTGGCATGCTGATCGAGCATGAGTTTCCCGCTGATGGCGAATATGTCTTTACAGTGAAAGGCATGACCGGTTATTTCACGCGTGTTCTTGGTAATGTGAAAGGTGAAAAGCTGGAAGTGACCGTCGACGGTGAACGCGTTTACCTCTACGACTGGGACTCCGAAATCGGCAACCAGGAAGGTAATGGCGGCCGTACTCCGGCTATTCCCATCAAGGCCGGTTTCCACCGTGTTGGTGTGACTTTCCTGGCCACCAGTGACTTGCCGGATACAGGATTGAACAAGTCATTCCAGCGCACCATGAATTCACCGGGTTCCATTGCCGGTTACACCTTCTACCCGCACGTGGGCCAGGTCTTCATCGAAGGCCCCTACAACGGAACACCGGCAACCCGTACCCAGAGTCGTGAAAAGATTTTCGAGTGTTATCCCCAGACCCTGGGCCAGGAAGCCAACTGTGCGCGCCAGATTATCGATACCCTGGTGACCAAGGCTTTCCGTCGTCCCTCAACTGAAGCGGACATTGACCTGATGATGGAGTTTTTCCGCGTCGGGCGCGAAGAAGGCGGCAACTTTGACTACGGTATTGAATCTGCCATCCAGCGCATCCTGGCGGATCCTGAATTTATCTACCGTTCGGAAATTGAACCTGAAGGTATTGAGCCTGGTACACCCTACATAATCAGTGACCTGGAACTTGCCTCACGCCTGTCCTTCTTCCTCTGGAGCAGTGTGCCGGATGCCGAGCTGATCAAGCTGGCCACCGAGCAGAAACTGCATGATCCGGAAGTCCTGGAGGCGCAGGTTCAGCGCATGATCGCTGACCCCCGTGCGGACCAGTTCATCAAGAACTTTACCGGCCAGTGGCTGAATGTACGCGGTATGGCTGCCAGTGAGCCTGTTGTGGAACTGTTCCCTGACTTTGACAGCACGCTGCGTGATGCTTTCCGCCAGGAAATCGAGATGTTCTTTGCCAGCATCATCAACGAAGACCGCAGCATCCTGGACATGCTCACAGCTGACTACACCTTTGTTAACGAGCGCCTGGCCAAGCATTACGGCATTCCGGATATTTACGGCGAACAATTCCGTCGTGTTGAACTGGGGCCCGAGCTGGACATGCGTCGCGGCCTGCTGGGCAAAGGTGCCCTGTTGACCATCACCTCTGATGCAGCACGCACATCGCCTATCAAGCGCGGCAAGTGGTTCCTGGAAACCTTCCTGGACGTCAGCCCGCCTGATCCACCCCCTGGTGTTGAAACAGACCTGACACCGAAAGAGGGCGAGGCTCCTAAAACACTGCGCGCCAGACTGGAGTCGCATCGTTCAAACCCGACCTGTGCCGGTTGCCACATGCTGTTTGAGCCAATGGGCCTGGCCATGGAAAATTTTGACGCGGTCGGAAGATGGCGTCTGCGGGACAATGGTATTCCCATTGATCCTAGCGGTATAACCAATGATGAAATCCCCCTGAACGGTATTCAGAGCCTGAGGGGTTTAACAGTGCTCAAGGGTGATTTGTTCGCCCAGGTTGTCACTGAAAAATTGCTGACCTATGCCATGGGTCGCGGTATCGAAACTGAAGATATGCCGCTGCTCAGGGCCGTCGCCGACAAGGCAGCAGAAGATGATTACAGATTCTCTTCACTGGTGATGGGCGTGATTCAAAGCCCGGCTTTCACCATGAACCAGAAGTCTGCAGAGAGCGAGGAACTAGCCAATGTTGATCACTAAGAAGCATATTTCACGTCGCCAGCTCCTGCGGGGGTCCGGTGTTGCGCTGAGCATGCCCCTGCTCGATGCCATGATTCCTGCGGCCACAGCCCAGTCCGAGACTGCTGCTGTGCCTCCCCAGCGCTTCTTTGGCGGCTTCGTACCACACGGTGCCGCACCGGGATACTGGGTGCCGGAAAAGGAAGGTGCACTGCCGGCGGAACTGCCATTCATCTGGAAACCGCTTGAGCCTTACCGTGAACACCTGAATATCCTGACCGGCCTGCACTCCACGTCTTCCGAGCCGCCTCCGGGTGAAACCGGTGCCGACCACTGGGTTGCCGCTGCTTTCCTTTGTGCTGAAAAGCCCAAGAAAACGGCAGGTGCCGATGTCTACGCCGGTCATACCATTGACCAGATTATTGCCGAGAAAATCGGCCAGGGTACATTGCTGCCTTCCATGGAAATTTCCCTGGAAGACCCGGGTTCCGGTTCCAGTAACTGTGGCGAAGGTTACAGCTGCGTCTATACCAACACGATTTCCTGGGCTTCGCCCACGACGCCTCTGCCCATGGAGTTGAATCCACAGGTAGTGTTTGAGCGCATGTTCGGTAGTGGCTCCTCACCCGAACAGCGTGCGGCCCGCCGCGAGCGTAACCAGAGTATCCTGGATTCCATTACGGGCAAGATTTCCGATATGCGCAAGGAAATCAGCGTACCTGACCGTGCCCGCCTGGACAGCTTCACCGAGAACGTGCGCGAGATTGAACGCCGGCTGCAGATTGCCGCCAGTGCGACTACCTCGGCGCCTGAAAACTTCGATATTCCGCCGGGTATTCCCCAGTCCTTTGACGAGCATGGCAAGCTGATGTTTGACCTGCTGGCACTGGCCTGGCAGGCAGATATTTCCCGCGTGGGCACCATGCTGTTTGCCCGTGACCTGACCGGCCGTGTCTACCCGGAAAGCGGGGCACCGACCCTGGGTTTCCATGGTGGCTCACATCACGGTGAAGATCCCGGTCGTATCGACGAGTTCTCCAAGATCAACCAGTACCACGTCAAGATGTTGTCCTACTTTATCGACAAGCTGGCCAACACTGACGATGGTGACGGCAGCCTGCTTGACCATTCACTGGTGCTTTACGGCAGCAACATGGGCAACCCCAACCAGCACCTGCACTACGATGTACCGCACGTCCTGCTGGGTGGCAATAATGGTCGCCTGAAAGGTAACAGGCATCTGGCCTATCCCACCAAGACGGTACCGACCGGCAACCTGTTGTTAAGTATTCTTGACCAGTTTGACATCAATCGGGACAGTTTCGGTGACAGTACCGGGCGCCTGGATAAACTGGTGTGATACCAGGCTAACCAGCGTGTGATAACTCCTATGCCAGTATTCAAGGAAATCAAAACTACTGCACTGGCATTGTTTCTCGTACTCGCCAACCTGGTTGCAGGTAGTGCAGCGGCCCAGTCTTCTCTTGTAAATACAGAGACCGCTGTGGCTGATGCCGCCATGCAGGGCAGCAGCACTGACATCGTCAGCCAACTGCTCCAGGAAGGCCATGACGTCAATGCCCGGCAAAATGACGGCGCCACTGCGCTGCAGTGGGCGGCTTATCATGGCGATGCCGACATGACTGCCTTGCTGCTTGCAGCAGGCGCAGATCCCGCTCTGGCAAATCGCAATGGTGCGACGCCATTATGGCTGGCCGCCAGTCGCGGTGAAGCAGAGATCATTGAGGTCCTGCTCAGCGGTGGTGCCGATCCCGATGAACTACTTCCCCTGGGGCGCAGGCCCCTGATGCTCGCTGCCCGTTCCGGCGTGGTTGAAGCGGTGAATGTACTTATCGATGCCGGCGCCGATGTGAACGCTGCAGAAACCGAGCGCGGTACCACAGCACTCATGCAGGCCGCTGACCAGGGACATGCCGATGTGCTGGCCCTGCTGATTGACCGCGGCGCTGACGTGGAAGCAGTGACCTTACCCTTGATGCGCAATGAGCGGACAGCAGCCCTGGGCAAAGCCGGCGATCCCCGTGAATCAGTGCGCCGACAGGTCCAGGCCATTCTATGTGAGGAAGGCCCGCCAAGACTTGATGTGCCTACTGCAGCAGGAGATAACGTTTCTGAAGATGAGGCGGTGGAAAGTGCCTTTACTGCCAGGAATGTGTGCGGCTGTGAACAAAACTCCATTGGTATTTGCCAGGGCCGTCGCGGCGGCAATGCCGATGCCAATACAAACGAGGAAGAGCCCGAGCCTGATGGCGGCGAGCTGACGCCACTGGTTTATGCCGCGCGTTCCGGTGATATTGAATCGGCCCGTGTCTTGATAGAGGCCGGTGCCGACGTCAACAAGGCGACACGTTACGGTTGGACGCCATTGCTCGCAGCCACCCAGAACAGGAACTACCAGATGGGCAGGTTCCTGATTGAAAACGGTGCTGATGTAAACCTGGCCAACAAGGGTGGCTGGTCAAACCTTTACCTGGCCACCGACAATCGCAATGTGGAAGGGGGGGACTATCCTACCCGTGAGCCGGACATGGATCACCTGGACTACATTCGCTTGCTGCTCGACTCGGGTGCCAATGTGAACCACAGGCTGATTGAAAGCACGGAAACAAGAACAGTTTTTACCAACCAGTGGCTGGATGAAAACGGGGCGACAGCTTTTCTGCGTGCCTCCCAGTCCGGTGATGTACCGCTGATGACCCTGCTGCTGGAATACGGCGCTGATCCCCATATCTATACTGAACTGGGTGTCACGCCCCTGGCAGTGGCAGCCGGTATTGGCTGGGTGGAAGGCGTGACCAGCGAATGGTCGACGGCCCAGACAGTGGAAGCCGTGAAAATGCTGCTGGACCTGGGTATCGATCCCAACTACCAGGCAGATACCGGACGCACCGCCTTACATGGCGCCGGCCACAAGGGGGCTGCCGAAGTAGCGAGAATCCTTGTCGAGGCAGGCGGCATGCTGGATGTACGTGATTTTGGCAATACCGACAACCGCGGCAGTGCCGAGTTGGCCGCCCATACCTGGCTGCCCATTGATTATGCCGATGGCCTGGTTCGTGTCGGTGTGCAGTCCGCGATCGCCCATCCGGAGACGGCGAACCTGATGCGGGAACTGATGCTGGAACAGGGCCTGGACGCGCCTCCTGAAGGCCGGACCCTGGATTCAATCTGTATCGTTGAGGTTTGTTCCCCGGAATACAACCCGCAAGAAATCAACTGATATGTTGTTTGACCAGACAGATGGCCTGCAAAATATTCAATAACAAGATCAAAACAACGACCCTTTAAAATATTGCCAGCTGGCATTATTTCTAAAGCAAGCAACCTACAATTTGGAAACAAAGAAAACGTGGATAGAGGATTTATGCAAGTAACGAAAACGGTCGCACTGGCCATGCTGATGGTAATGAGCAGCCTGGCTTTTGCACAATCTCCAGTAGCTGATGCCGCCATGCGCGGTAATTCCGATGTGGTTCGCCAGCTGGTGGAAAACGGTGTTGATATAAACGCCGCACAGCCCGATGGTGCGACGGCATTGCAATGGGCCGCCTACAACTCTGATGAAGAGCTTGCTCAATTCCTGCTCGCAAATGGCGCTGATCCTGCAGCTGCCAACCGCAATGGTTCTACACCACTCTGGCTGGCCGCCAATCGTGGAGACGCCGAGATGATTGCCATTCTTCTGGAAGGTGGCGCGGATGCGAATGAAGCCTTGCCCCTGGGACGCCGCCCATTGATGCTGGCATCCCGTTCCGGCGTGGTGGAAGCGGTTGAAATCCTTCTGGACGCTGGCGCGGACCCGAATGCAGCTGAAGATGAACGTGGTACCACGGCCTTGATGCAGGCTGCCGACCAGGGCCATGCCGATGTGGCCCGGGTACTGATTGAACATGGCGCTGATGTAGCCGCCACGTCTGCCCCTGTAATGCGTGATGGTCGCTCGGCCGCACTGGGTAGCTCCGATGACCCGCGTTTGAATGTTCGCCGCCAGACCATCGTCGCGATGTGTGAACAGTCTGAGCCCGATTTGGAAATCCTGAGGGGTCTTGTGCAGCGTGGTACAACCGGTGAAGTTATCGACCCGGCCCTGGTCGACCTGGTTGAAAACGGCGATCTGAGCCAGGAAAAAATCTGTGGCACCTTTGAAAGGGCGGGCCTGGGTTTTGCAGTTGTCTCGGGTGATGGTAATCCTTTTGAAAACTTTAACCGCCGACAGGAACGTGAACCGGACGGTGGCGAACTGACCGCGCTGGTCTATGCGGCACGCACAGGTGCCATTGATGCGGCCCGCGTTCTGCTGGAAGGCGGTGCCGATGTGAACCAGACAACACGCTATGGCTGGACGCCATTATTGGCCGCTACACAGAACCGTTATTACCAGATGGGCAAGTTTCTTATTGAAAATGGTGCCGACGTTAACCTGGCCAACAAGGGTGGCTGGACCAACCTGTACCTGGCCACAGACAACCGCAATGTCGAGGGCGGTGACTACCCGACCCGCGAGCCGGACATGGATCATCTGGATTACATCAGGATCCTGCTGGAAAACGGCGCCGATGTGAATGCCCGTCTCACCGAAAGCACTGAAACACGTACCGTGTTTACCAACCAGTGGCTGGATGAAAATGGTGCGACTGCATTCCTGCGTGCTTCACAGTCGGGTGATCTGCCGCTGATGAAACTGTTGCTGGAATATGGTGCCGACCCGCATATCTATACCGAGCTGGGTGTAACCCCGTTGGCTGTTGCCGCCGGTATCGGCTGGGTGGAAGGTGTGACCAGTGAGTGGTCCACCGTGCAGACAGTCGAAGCGGTCAGGTTGCTGCTTGACCTGGGTATTGACCCGAATTACCAGGCTGACACGGGTCGCACGGCCCTGCATGGGGCTGCCCACAAGGGCGCTACCGAAGTGGCCATCATGCTGGTTGAAGCCGGAGCGCGTCTCGATGTGCGTGATTTTGGCAACACGGACAACCGCGGCAGTCCGCAACTGGCTGCCCATACCTGGTTGCCGATCGACTATGCCGATGGCCTGGTCCGTGTCGGTGTGCAGTCTGCCATTCCGCATCCTGAAACGGCCAATGCCTTGCGTGAGCTGATGATTGAGCAGGGGCTGGATGCACCGGAAGAAGGCCGCACCCTGGAATCCCTCTGTATCGTGGAAGTCTGTTCTCCGGATTACGATCCGTTAAAGATCAACTGATTGGTCATTGCTAAAGCCAATCAGTTAATCCGGAGTAACACAGGGACAGGTTTTTGATAGACGCTGTCCCTTTTTTATTGCGGTCACAATAGCGTCAGGTGGCGGTAGGACAAGGATGAAAATTTACTGGTTTATCAGGAGCTTGTTATTTTCGGTTCTCGAATTTACATAAGCAGGAAGCCAACAGGCCAGTCACATCCCGGACCTGGCAGGTCGAATCGGGTGGCATAAACCATGGCTGCTGCATCGGGTAAAATCACAGTTTTCGCGATTTGCGTTTTAACGGGTTCATCCAGCCTGGCCCAGGCACCCGGGCAGCCCCCGGAGATCATCGGCGGCATCCGCATTTTCGAACCTGCCTACTTCCTCCAGTTTGACCCGGTAACTGCACTTGACCTGGTCCAGCAAACCCCGGGATTCAATCCCCAGCAGCAAAATGGTGGCCGTGGCCTGGCCGGTGTGCGTACCAATATCCTGATTAACGGCAGGCGTCCGCCACCCAAGGGCCAGTCCATCTGGGAGCAACTTTCCAATCGCCCCTATACCAGCGTCAACCGCATCGAGTTGATCAATACCTCGGCCGATCTCGATATCGACATGCAGGGCTACCAGCAGGTAGTGAACGTGCACCTGGAAGAAGGGGATAGCGATTATTTTGAAATGGACACCCGGTACCAGCGGACCGGGGACGGCGATGACCGCCAGCGTAATGAACGCAGCAAAGAGGTGGAACTGACTGGCAACCTGGTGTTGGGCGCACACACTATCAATATGCAGGGAGGTATTGATCAGAGGGATACTCGAATGCCTGCCGACTTCGTCGATATCGATCCCGCCAATCCCGTGCAGCGTGTATCCAGCCAGAACCAGGAGAACCGGGACGAGCACTTCCTGCAGGTCAACTCTGTATTCAACTTCAGTAGTGACAGCAGTTTGTCGGTGAATGCCGAACTATCTGCCAGGGAGGAGGACTCCTTTCCGGTGATTGTTCCTGACAGCACCGGGGCGATACCGGCTGTCAACGAATCCTCTCTAGGCGAGCGGGATTTCCAGGAAATCTCGGCCGAGTATATTCAGCCTGTCGGCGAGCGCAGTAACCTGATGCTGGCAGTAGTTGATTCGCGTACGATTGATGTCTCCGAGTTCACCTTTGCCATTGAGCAGGACCTTTTGTCCTCGATCAGGAACCGGGAGTCCGGGGAAACAGCCGCACGGTTGCGCCTCACCCATGATTACAGCAATGACCTCATCCTGCGCGGCATTGTCTCTTCCGCTTTCAACTATTTTGAAGGCAGCTTCAGCCGGCTCGAGAACGGTCAGCCGCAGAATCTGTCCGGCAGTGACAGCCGTGTGGAAGAATACCGGCATTCACTGACGCTGGAAGCTGACTGGAACTGGAAAGACAGCTGGCTCCTGCGCGGCAGTCTTTCCGGCGGGACCTATGCCATTGATGCCATGGAGGTCTCAAGTAACGAGCAGACCGAGGTGAAAGGGCGTTTCTCCGTGGATTACCAACCCGCGGAAAGAACCACGATTTCCTGGCAGTCACGCTATGACATCGGGCAGCTCAGCCTGAACCAGTTCCTGGCATCCTCGAACCTGTCATCGGAAATTCTCCAGGCCGGTGCCGTCAGCCTCAATTCGGAGCGCAGTTGGGAGCACACCCTGGGTTATGATCAGCGCTTTGGTGACCGCGGTGTGTTCCAGGCTACCCTGGGTCATTACAATCTCACGAATCCCATTCGTACCGTGGCGCTTTCCGATTCACTCATCGTGTCCCAGAATACCCAGCCGCAAAAGATTTCCTGGTTCGAGGCCGAGCTGGAATATCCCTTTGAACAATTTGGCATGCCGGACCTGGTGCTGGAAGCAGACTTTACCCTGAGGGATTCGGAAACGGTTGATCCGGTGACCGGTGAAACCCGTGAGGTCTCCTGGGCCGAACCTTTCCAATATTCACTGGGACTGCGCAAGAACCCGGGCGATTCCAAGTGGTCCTGGGGAATGAATCTGTGGCGCAGTATCAACAACAGGAATTATCGCGTCAGGGAAACCAACCTGTGGCAGCGTTCTCACCAATGGCAGGCTTTCATCCAGTACGAGTTTTTCCAGGGTTTACGGCTCAATGTACGATTCGAAAGCCCACGCACTGATCGCAACCTCCAGGAGTTTTATGACGCTGTGCGTCGCCCCGGGCTGGAGCCGTTTTTCCTGGCCGCCACCAACAGCCGCCGTGACAGCAGTCCCCGGGTATCGCTGCAATGGCGTCGCGACAAGTACATGGAAATTACCGCGGTGATCAATCCGCGTCCCCGTTACACGAGCACGGAATTCCTGAGCGAGTTCGGCGCAACGCAAGGCACTTTGCTGGGCAGGGAAATCGCGCAGAGTCCCCGGGCCGAAATACGCTTCAGGTTGTACAACAGGTAGGACAACCCGGTCTTTCAGCTGTTATTTAACGCTTGTCGACGACGACCTCGCCTTCCTTGAGGACGACCCGCGCATCAAGCATGTGCCAGAAGCCTTCCATGGGGTCGCCGTTCACCAGCACGATATCGGCGAGTTTGCCGGGCTCCAGGGTCCCCAGGTCGTCTACCATATTGATATAGGCGGCTGAGTACGGGCCCATGATGCGGTTGATGTCCTGTACCGAGAACATGACATTGTAGGACTCCAGTTCATGCCGCAGTCCTGCCCAGGCGTCATAGCGGGTATCAGTACAGTAGCCCAGCATCACCCCTTCATCCCAGACCGTGCGGGCGTTAACGATGGTGAAGCCGATTTCATTGCCAATGGCCCGGCCCTGGGCATCACGGTTGGCACCGGCAATGGCCTCGGGCCAGTTGTTGCCGTCACGGAAACGCGCCTGGTTATCGTCGGCAAAGACACCGAACACCGGTGCGCCAAAACCAATAGTGGCCAGGATCATGGTATCGGTTTCAGCCAACAGCTGCGCTGCCTCGCGATCGACGAAATCCTTGTTGGGCAGATGGACCAGGCGGCGAACACCGGCTTTGACAGCGGCCACCATGGCCGGCGTACTGACCGCATGCACCTGCACGGTGATACCCACCCGGGCCGCTTCATCGACCACGGCCTCGAGCACTTCAAGTTCGGCATAGTTTGGACGGGGCTCGGGTGTCAGGGAAATTTCTCCGGTCCACTTGATGCCCTGGCGGGCAAACTCCCGAATTTCCTCGCGGGCATTTTCAGGCGTATTGCCGGCGAGCACGATTCTGCCCGAAGGAATAATTCGGGGGCCGTTGATCTCGCCGCTTTCGATGTGCTCGCGCAGGGTCAGGTTGCCTTCCACCGGTCCGCCGCCGGACAGAATGGTGGTGTAACCGGCTTCCAGTTGCGCCTGCATTTTTTCACGTTCATCGGGACCGGTATTGATATGGCGATGAGCATCAATAAAGCCGGGCATGGCGGTCATGCCGCTGCCATCGATAGTGGTCAGCCCACGCACATTCATGTTGCCGCTGGTGACCTCGGTAATCCTGCCGTCTCTCACAACGATGGTGCCGGATTCGATGATGTCACCGTTGCCGACAATAATACGTGCGCCGGTAATGGCCACATCCTGCGCCTGGGTGGTTGTGACCATGCCAAGAAAAATGATGAGAGCGCCGAGCTGGCGCAAACTGGTATGTCGTAATCCCTGCATTCTGATTCCCCCGTTGTCGTTTGATTCAAAGCTTACGCCGGATGGCATTGAAAACAAAGCTGCGAATTGAGGTGATAAATAGACGCTGCCTTGTCCGCTGGTTTATGCTTCCAACGCATGCCGGTCAAATTGAGGGAGCCATCATGATTCGTTGTCATGTTAAACAACTGCTTTTCCTGTTACTGATTTTTTCGCTGTCAGTGCCTGCCAGGGCGCAAGATAGCAGTCTCACACTGGAACAGCGTCTGCAGCGGGTGGAGGATGAGCTGGCCATACAACGCGTGCTGGTGGATTATGCGACCACCCAGGATGCCCGTGACTATGAAGGTTATGCCGCCCTGTTTGCCCGGGAAGGGGAATGGGTAAATGGTGATAACGTGTACCGGGGAAGGGATGCCATTTACCGGATGCTGATTGATCTTTACGGCGAGACACCTGAAGATTTCGTCAATAACGACAGTTACCACATCAGCACCAACTTCGAGATCGACCTGGATGGTGACAGGGCAACTGCCCGTTCCCGTCACCTGCTTATCATGCGCGGGCCCAACGGCGAACCGACGCCCATGCTGGGCGGTCGTTACGAAGATGATTTCATTCGTGAAGACGGGCAGTGGAAAATTCTGCGCCGGGTGGATTACCCGGTGATGCCGACCATGGAGGAATGGATGCCGATCATTCGGGCACGGCAGGCTGGTAACTGAGAAACCTCGTGTCTACTTGTCTTTCTTCTGCTGTTCCCGGCTCATCTGCTGGTACAGGGGACTGTATTCCATGCCGTAGGGCGTTTTCTTCTTGACGCTTGCCTTCTTGTCGTAAAACGCCTTGCTGTCCTTGATGCGCTCGGCATTTTCAGCGTCCGTGCTGTCACGGAATTTCACTTCCTCGCGTGGCACAAAAAACACCTGGCCAATGGGCAGGTTGTGAGAGACGGAAATGGTCTCTCCTTCTGACAACACGTAACGGAATTCCGAATCGTGGACATGCCAGTCGGTTTCCACGCGAATGGTTAATACCGGGGCGATGGGGCGCTCGATATTATTGATAATTCCCGAGTAAACCGTGTCCCAGCCCGGTGGTGTCTTGAAATTGTAGGCACCGCGTATAGTCACCGCGCCAGTGGGTGTCCCCATGTCATCGGGAACGATGAACATGCGCGCAATGGCCTGGGCGGTTTCACGAAAACCGGGTGTTTCGGGAACATACAACTGAAGCTCTTCCTTGCGCATGCCAAGACCGCCCACTGCCAGCCGGTATGTGATGGTAAAGACCTGTTCCCACTTGGTGCCGGTGGGGTTTGCCGCATAACCGAACTGGTAAACGCCTTCACCCTCATAGCCGATCGAGAACTGCTCCTTTTCATCCAGGGGCGGGTAGACCAGCACACCCATGGCACTGCCGGCTTCCAGGACAGGACACATGCGCGCATGCTGGGGCAGCAGGGGGCGCTGGGCTTCTTTCTTGGGGCGAATGCCGACACCGGGACGGCGCGGGTTGGGAAACAGGGTGACTTCCATTACTGCAGTATATAGAACCTTCGACCGGTGGAAAATGTTATTGAAGGCCGAAGGTTCTGTTTACCTGGTAATTATCTAATACCAGTCAAGCGGCTGCTCCTGTTGCGGATGACAGGCTCTGCGCTGCCGCTTCCAGGTTTGCCAGGATTTGTGGATTGGTAAACGTCCCATCCTCCGGATCGTAGTTCTCATGGAAAGAAGGCACCGAGACCGATTCCACCACGTGGGCACCGAAGAAGGGGGCAGATTCCACGGCAGTCTTCATGACACTGGCGGCCCCACCGGGTCCCGGAGAGGTGGACAGGTAAATGACAGGCTTGTCCTGAAATACTTTTTTCTCAATGCGGGAAGCCCAGTCAAACAGGTTTTTCCAGGCGGCAGTGTAGGAACCGTTGTGCTCCGCGAAAGACAGCACCAGCGCATCGGCTTCCTTGATGCGTTGAACAAATTCCCTGGCCTGCTCGGGCTGGCCCAGTTCCTGTTCACGGGCATCACTGAATATCGGCATTTCATAATCGGCGATATCCAGCACGTCGACATCAGCGTTGGTTACCAGGCTTGCAGTATAAGAGGCCAGGGTGCGGTTAATGGATTTGGCGTTATTGCTGGTGCCTATGGCGAGAATTTTCATGTTCTGTTTCTCCTGTGATGGTAAATTGTGATTTGCCTAGCTGTTGCGTTCAGCAGGCAGGTCAGTCAGGTATTCCACGAACTCCACTTCAAAACCCGCAGGATCCACGAAGTAGATGTTCTTGCGGTAGGGCGAGTCCGCCCCTTCCTTGGCGATGGCAAAGCCGGCACTTTCCAGGCGTTTGATGACAGCGTCCAGGTTGTCAGTGACATAGGCAAAATGGGCCAGGCCCACCTGGTGACCGTCCAGGTCGCGGTTGTTGCCCTCACCATGATCACTCAGGGCCAGGTACTGGTAGTCATCGCCAAAATGCAGCCAGTGCCTGGGTTTACCATTCCAGTCGCCATCGCCCTCGGCGCGCACATGCCAGTGGGGAAAGACAGCCTGGTAAAACTTCAGCACCGCCGGGAGGTCATTCACTACAAGATTTATATGTTCAAGATGCATCATCGTCATCTCCTTCATCAGTCTTTTAAAAATTGGTCCTGTCACCAGGAATGAAACGCATCCTAATACCTCAAGTTAACTTTAGGTAAAGTCTTTTTTTCATTAATCTGGAATAAAATTCCAGGAGAC
>Ga0181591_10001107_pt1 | contig 22741 bp, 24 predicted proteins | sample 071ome_33_FD_133757 | JGI IMG/M metagenome (GOLD analysis project Ga0181591, IMG submission 133757) | Coastal salt marsh microbial communities from the Groves Creek Marsh, Skidaway Island, Georgia - 071412AT metaG (megahit assembly) | ecosystem: Environmental > Aquatic > Marine > Intertidal...
ACTAGATGAGACAAGTCATTTAAGAATACTCTTGCTTTTCCATAATACCCCGATGGATATTCAGAAATATTAGACTTCAATATATATACCATCTCATCTCTTATTTGATAGAATTTTTTTATATCATCCCAGCTTTTACTACTAGTCTTATTCACTATTCTTTCTATTTGTCTCATGTATTTGTAATATCTCTTGTCTTTAAATACAACAGGCCATAGAATCCTACCTTCTGCATAAATCCTTGTAGTATCAAAAGGCTTTCTAGTAATTGTTTTTCTTTCAGGTTGTGGATTATGTTTTTTCCATAATTCTTTTTTCCTCCAATACATTTCTGCTCTATAGTAATCGTTATATATCGCTGCTCTTTGTATAGATGGATCATAATATCCAGAAGTAACAGCAGGACCACTAGAATAGTGATGTAATTGAGAACTCCACATAGCAGGATTACCGTAAGGCATACCACCCCACATCATAGCTGTAGGAGTTCCAATAGGTCCTTGAGCATAGCAGCTAGAAGAGAAAACCAGGAAACCAATTAAAAATATCTTTTTCATTTCCTAACCATAAAATTTTGATCTTTTTCAAAGCCTAGACCCTCGTAAAAATCAACGAGACTGTCTTTGCAACTCAATACTATCTTATAGCATTCTTTGTTTTTAGCAACACTTACGCAATGCTCAACCATTTCTTTGCCATATCCTCTTCCTCTATATAGCTTATTGACCCCCACATCCTCAATAAACGCTTTTGGTTGGCCGTATCTAAGCTTGCTTTCATACATAATGCTTGCTGTTGCCACTATTTTTCCGTCTAACACCATAACGTACACCTCATAATTCTGAGGCATAAAAATCACTTTACTCCCAAATTCTTTAGCAGTTGCTCTTCTCACCCCTTCTGACATAAGATCTTCTACACACTCATAGTACTCATTTATATTATGACTTGGTTTTATATGCTCTATCATTCTACTGTAACACTTTTTGCTAGATTTCTTGGTCTGTCTACATTTTTATCTCTAAAAATAGCACTATAATAAGCTAATAATTGTAAAGGTATTACGCTAAATATAGGACTAAGATAAGAATTAGACTTTGAAATTTTTATACTTTCGTCACAATCCCCAGTAATACTTCCCCAACAATCTATAGCAATCACATAAGCTCCTCTAGCTTTCACTTCTTTAATATTATTTGCCATTTTTAGCATCTGTTCTTCGCTACTATCGTTATTTATTGCTACAACTATAGTATTCTCATCCACCAAGGCCATTGGTCCGTGTTTTAATTCAGCAGCAGCAAACCCTTCTGCAAAATTATAGCACAATTCCTTCATTTTTAGAGCACCTTCTAATGCTACAGGATAGTTAAACTTTCTTCCCATAAACATAAATTTTGTTTTATCTTTTAAATCCTGTGCAATTAACTGTGTTTTTTTATCTACTAACTCTAATACTCTAGATATTCCATTAGATATATTTTTAATCTCAGATACTAATTCTGTACGTTTTTTTGTCTCTAGACCCTCAGAACCTCTATTTTGTTCTATCCATAAACTTAACAGGAGTAAACAAACCACCTGAGAAGTAAATGCTTTGGTGCTCGCCACACCTATTTCCATACCTGCTCTTAAATATACTCCGCAGTTAGTCATTCTGCTTAAGCTAGAATTTACCACATTACATATACCCACTATAAATGCCCCCCGCTCTTTTGCCAAACTTAATGCTGCTAGAGTATCTGCTGTTTCTCCAGACTGACTAATACCTATAACGATATCCCCAGCTTGTAAAAAAGGTTGCCTATATCTAAATTCACTAGCGTATTCTACACTTACTTTAATGTCGCAAAATTCTTCTATATAGTATTTCGCTATCAATCCAGCATTCCAGCTAGTCCCACATGCTATAATTGTTATATGATCTGTATTTGCAAACATTTTCTCATGACCCAATAATCCTCCTAATTTAATATTATATCCGTCTATCCTTCCTCTCACAGCATCATCCAAGCATTTAGACTGCTCGAATATCTCTTTTTTCATAAAGTGTTCGTACTCGCCCTTTTCTATCTTGAATAGCTGTCGATGAAGTTTTTGAATATTACAATATGTCAAACTTTGCTTGGTCATATTATACACTTCAATTTTTTTATCTATTTTTATCACACTATTATCTTCAGGATATACAACGTTCTCTACATGATCACTAAATGCACTAGGATCTGATGCTATATGAAAATCCCCCTCATATTCTCCTATAGCCAAGGGACTCCCTTTCCTGCCACAAACAAGAATATTATCTTGACTATTCATTAATATAAAAGCATAAGCCCCCACTACTCTCTCTAGAGCTAATTTAGTAGCTGTATATACATCCCCTGTAGTTTTGGAATAATAGTCATGTATCAGATAGAGTAACACTTCAGTATCAGTATCGCTATTAAATCTATAGCCTTTTTCTACTAATTCTGTTTTTAATGTAAGATAATTCTCTATAATCCCATTATGAACTATACTCAAACTACCATCCAGAGTAACATGAGGATGGGCATTTCTTTTACAAGGCTTTCCATGCGTAGCCCATCTAGTATGTCCTATAGCACATTTAGACCGTTTTCGCCTATTAATCTTCAACCTAAGGTCTGTAATACACCCAGGTTGTTTAGCGGTAATTATACCACTATTATTCTTATACGATATTCCAGCACTATCATAGCCTCTATATTCAAGCTTTTCTAGTTCATTTAGAACTATGTTGATAGCGTTTCTGGATCCTTTGTATCCGACGATTCCACACATATGCTAATATTCTGCTTTTTTCTTCCTCGTCGTTTTTTAATCTTGAGTTTCCTGCGTTGAGCCCTAATCATATCTGCCGTAATATTCTCACCTGTCATTTTGGCAAGTTTGGCCGCTATATCCTCGTCTTTTAGAACTTGCTGGTTATCTACTATAAACCTAAGTTCACTATCATTCCACCTTTTATATTTTCCCATAATTGACTTATCCGTGTATTAGTATATAATAAAGTATTAAACCGTTTTTGAAAGGTCTCTTTATGATTACACCAGTTAATTCAGAATTAAAAATAGTTGCCTCAGAACAGCTCGAACAGTCTATAGCATCCGACCTAGAAAGCGAACAAAAAGAACCGCTAGAGGAACTTATTGCCAAGAATGAAAAAAACACCACTACCGAATAATGTTGATGAAAAAGAGTTTGTAGAAATTCTTCACCGTATTGTTAAAAAGCTTGGCTATAAATTTATTTTTGGCTATCACTCATATGAAGATATGTACCAACAAGCCGCCATATTTGCCATAGAGGGCTTAGAAAAATATGATAGCTCTAAACCCCTAGAAAACTTTCTCTGGACCCATCTCCGTAATAGACTATTCAACTTTAAGAGAGATAACTTTAAACGCCCAGACAAACCATGCATAAACTGCAAATATTATGATAAAGATTGTTTAAAATCTGATAATCAATGCACCGAATTCGCCCAAGTCATAGACTGTCCTCTGTACAAAAAGTGGTATATCAGGAATTCTAGCAAACAGAATATCATGAAGCCTACTAGTATAGAAAACGAAAAAACAATCGCAAATTATAGAGAAGATGATTTATTGGTGGATCTGTCTAATACAGAATTATTATCTCAAATAGAAAAGGAATTGCGGGGAGAATATCGGGAAATTTATCTGAAAATTAAACATGGATCCAAGGTTAATAAGACAGAAACTAGAAAACTACAACAACATATACAAGAAAATATATTATGTCAAAAAAACGAGGACAACTATCTCTAGAAGAACAGAAATTTATTGAAGATAATATAGGATCTATGGATGTAGAATCTATTGCAGAATATCTCAACAGAAGCACTAGTCCTATAGAAAAATATATCAAAGAAAATCAAATTTTCGCCTCTAGAGATGACAGAAAAGATCATGAGATTTTAAAACATAAATTACATGGAAAAAGTTTTTGGCAGGAAATTACCAGACAGTTTGACGAAGATAGTGGCGAGTTAGAATATTTTGAAAATACGTGGATTAATTTAGTAAAGCAGTTTCGAGAGGATGTATTAGCCGCAGAAGAGCTTCAGATCAAGCAGTTTATAACTATAGACATATTGATCAATAGAAGTATGAAAGAGCGTAAGAGACACATCTCAGACACTGAGAAGCTACAAAAAGAGGTAGACAAAGAGTATGCTAAAAGTGATGAAGATAGAGATGTTCCAAAACTTGCTAATCTAGAAACACAATTAAGCTTTGCTCGCAACAGCATAACAAATTATACCAATGAATATACGAAACTATTAAATGAGCAGCAAAAGATTAGCAAAGATCTAAAAGCTACTAGAGAGCAGAGAATCAAGAGAATAGAAGACGGTAAAAGCAGTTGGGTTGGATTAATTAGAATGTTAGAGGATGAAGAGGTTAGAGAAAAAGAAGGTAAAGAAATGGAAATCTTGAAACTTGCTGTCAATAAAGCTAAAGAAGGATTAAGTGAGTATCACACATACAACGATGACAAAATAGACCAACCGTTTTTACTTCCGGAGACAGTAGCAGATGATGAATAAAAAAACAGCTTTGATTTCTGGAGTCACAGGACAGGACGGCAGCTATTTATCAGAACTTTTGCTAGAAAAAGAGTATATTGTTATTGGGTTGCATAGAAGAACAAGCACAAACAGTTTTGATAGAATATCTGGAATATTACAGCACCCAAACTTTTCTTTGTGTGAATTTGACTTGTGTGACAGCAGTAGCGTCTATGAGGTTGTAGATCGGTATAAACCAGATGAATTTTATAACCTAGCTGCGCAGAGTCATGTAGCAACAAGTTTCAAACAACCCTCTTTAACGTTTGATATTAACACTCAGGGAGTGGTGAATGTTCTCGAAGCCATTAGAAAATATTCACCAAATACTAAATTATACCAAGCCGGAACAAGTGAGATGTTTGGTCGTAATTATTCTGTAGACGATAAAGGCTTGAAATATCAAGACGAAAATACACAATTTTTACCTCAAAGCCCATACGGAGTGTCGAAATTAGCTAGTTACAGAATGTTGCAAATTTACAGAGAAGCATATGGGATGTTTGTGTCTAACGGCATTCTTTTTAATCATGAAAGTCCTCGTCGCGGCGAGTTGTTTGTTACTCAAAAAATTGCATTATGGATTAAATCTTTTTTAAGATGGTGCAGATCTAATAATTTAAGTCCTATAGAACTAGAATCAAAAGACGATAAATTAGTCTATAATAATCTAATATATGATAAATTAAGATTAGGGAATCTGAAAGCAGAAAGAGACTGGGGTCATGCTAAAGATTATGTTAAAGCTATGTGGTTAATGTTGCAGCAGGATAAGTCAGATGATTATGTAATTTCTTCGGATCAAACTCATTCTATTGATTTTTTTCTTTCCTTAGCATTTAATAAAATTGGCATTAAAGACTATAAAAAATACATTTATATTGATCCCAAATTCTGTAGACCTGCAGAAGTAGATTACTTATGTGGCAGGTCTGATAAAGCCAGAAAAGAGCTGGGCTGGTTACCTTTATTATCCTTTGAAGATCTCGTAGCGGAAATGTTAAATGAATAGAAATTTTGATGATCCAAATTATAAAGCATGGAGAAAAAAGGTTTTCGCTAGAGATAAATTCGCCTGCCAGTGGCCTAATTGTGTATTTAAATCAAGGCTTAACGCTCATCACATACAAAGGTGGGCGGATAATCCGGGTTTGCGCTTTTTGGTTTCTAATGGCATTACGTTATGTCAAAAACACCATAAACTTATCCATAATAATGAAGAAGCATATGCTGCTTTGTTTTTAAAAATCTTATACAATAAACATGGTAGATTATAGTAATTTTCATATAATTATCGATACTAGAGAACAAAAAGCTTGGGAATTTCCAAGACACTCTACAGCCAATATTAAATTAGACACTGGAGATTACTCTCTTGCTGGGTTTCAAGATAGATTGTGTATCGAACGGAAAAGAAGCGTGAGCGAAATTGCTTCTAATATTACAGAAAAAAGATTTGTAGATGAATTAGAGAGAATGAAAGAATTCAAATATAAATTTATGATTTTTGAATTTAGTTTAACAGATGTATTAAGATATCCAGAAGGATCTGAAATACCTAGACACAAATGGAAATATATTAAAATATCTCCTAATTTTATACTCAAAAAATTATCTGAGTATATGGTAAACTACGACATAAACATTATTTTTGGCGACACTCCTAAAAATGCAGAAAAGATAGCTATGGCTATTATGAGGAGGGTATACGAAATTGAACAACCCAAATCTTAAAATATATGAAGATGCTTGGCTGGGCTTAGGGGATCTGTCTAAGTTAGAACTTGATTCTAACAAGATGATTCATCGTAGCAAAAAAGACATAGAAAACCCAGATCAGCATTTAATGAGAATTTTTAGAGACACTAATTATTTAGCGTCTACCTGTAAACTGCTATTTGACATAGAGCTTCATCCGATCCAGGTTGCAATATTACAGGAATTTTGGGTTCGTCCATTTCCTATGTTTATAGCTAGTCGTGGCTTTGGTAAGTCTTTCTTGATGAGCTTATATTGTATTCTTAAATGTACGTTTGTCCCAGCTACTAAAATTGTGGTGGTTGGTGCTGGTTTTAGACAGAGTAAAATTTTGTTTGAGTATATGGATACTATTTGGAAAAGTAGTCCCATATTAAGGAGTATTTTTAGCGGTAACGAAGACGGCCCTAGAAGAGATGTGGATAGATGCACAATGAGACTTGGAGATAGTTGGACAATTGCTATTCCAATGGGTGATGGAAGTAAAATTAGAGGTTTGAGAGCGCACATCATTATTGCTGACGAATTTGCTTCTATGTCTCCAGAAGTTTACGAAACGGTTGTTTCTGGTTTTGCTGCTGTTAGCGCCAGTCCTATTCAGAATGTGAAAGAAGAAGCTAAAAAACAAGCTATGCAAGATATGGGTATTTGGAATGAAGACTTGGCTACACTAAGCAAAAAAATGGGTAACCAGGCTATAATTAGTGGTACTGCAGACTATAGCTTCAAACATTTTTCCAGCTATTGGAAAAGATATAAAGCTATTGTTCAGAGCAAAGGCGACCCTGTTAAGCTAAGAGAGGTATTCCAGGGAGAGGTTCCTGAGAACTTTAATTGGAGAGATTATAGTGTAATTCGCATTCCATACGAATTGATACCTAAAGGATTTATGGACGATAAGCAGATAGCTAGAGCCAAAGCCACCATTCATACTGGTATATATAACATGGAATATGCAGCATGTTTTACCGAAGACAGCGAAGGGTTTTTTAAGAGAAGTTTGATTGAAAGCTGTGTAACATCAGACAAAAATCCAATCATGATCAATAATGAAGAAATATTATTTGATGCAATGATTGAGGGCGACAATTCTAAACAGTACGTTTATGGTATTGACCCTGCTAGTGAACAGGATAATTTTAGTATTGTAGTTATCGAAATCAATCCAACACATAATAGAATTGTATATTGTTGGACTACAAATAGAGGTAATTTTAAAGATAGACAAAAAACAGGATTGGTTGAAGATCAGGATTTCTACAGTTTCTGTGCTAGAAAAATAAGAAATCTTATGAAAATATTTCCTCCAGTCAGAATAGGTATGGATGCTCAGGGTGGTGGTATAGCTATTGAAGAAGCTTTACATAATCCTAAAAATTTGGATCATGGAGAAGTTTTAATATGGCCCGTTATAGATGAGAAAAAATCTAAAGAGTCAGACAACCAGGCTGGATTACATATTGTAGAGATGGTACAATTTGCTAGAGCAGAATGGACAGCAGAAGCCAATCACGGATTGAGGAAAGACATGGAAGATAAGTTATTGTTATTTCCGAGATTTGATGGTGTTTCTTTAGGTTTGGCTCTCAATAAAGAAAACAGAGATATTATGGATGCAGATCTTAATCCTATATATGATAGTTTAAGTGAATGCATTTTAGAAATAGAAGAGCTCAAAAATGAACTAACTACTATTGTTATGACCAAAACGAGCACAGGGCCAAATGCTAGAGACAGGTGGGATACTCCTGAAGTTAAATTACCAAATGGTAAAAAAGGCAGAATTAGAAAAGATAGATACAGTTCTTTGGTCATAGCAAATATGCTAGCTCGACAGATAAAAAACAAAATTCCAGCAGTCAAATACGAGGTGGTGGGAGGTAATAGAATAGATGTAAAAATGCATAAAGGAGACATGTATAAAGGCCCAGCTTGGTTTACAGACGCAGCTAATGACGATATATATACTGGAGTATACTACGATTAGGTGTATTATTTTTTAACAATCGTATTACATTTAAATTACAATCAAAATGAACAAATATCCTAAAAGTGAAGCAGAAAATAACAGCGAGTTAATAGGTCAAAATGCCTATGTTGTATGGGGTGATGATCTAGCTAGTAAAAAAGAGGCTTTGTCTGCTTCTGCAGATTCTCTAGACGAATGTATAGGTATTCAAAAAACCTCTGGTAGCAGAAGATACAGCTTAGACTATTCTAATTTAGACACCAACACTTCTGGTCGTCCAGGTTTAACCAAATCAGATTATTATTACTTTCGACCAGACGAAGAACCTCCTCGTAATTTTAAACTTATTGTTAAAAAAGCAGAGGATATATACAATCGCGTTGGTTTGGTCAAAAATGTGATTGATCTTATGGGTGATTTCTCGAGTCAGGGTATTCGATTAGTTCATCCATCTAGACGAATAGAAAAATTTTATCAAACCTGGTTTAACAAAATTAATGGTAAAGATAGAAGTGAGAGATTTTTAAATAATCTCTATAAAACAGGCAATGTTATTATTCATAAACAAACAGCAAAACTAAATCGCAAGTCCACACAACAGATGTTCAAAGCTCAAGCAGCCGATATAAAAATTAATGATATTACAGATGTTGTGCTAGGAGTTAAAGAAATTCCATGGAAATACACATTTATTGATCCTTATTACGTAGATGTTTATGGGGGAGCGGTGGCTTCCTTTTCGAATCATAAAAGATATCAGCTCACTTTGCCAGCAGCTTTGAGGAAAATAATCAATTCTCCCAAAAGTCCTGAGGAAGTGGATCTTGTTAGTAAGTTACCAGCAGCTATAGTTGAAGCGGCTAAGCAAAAAAAGGCTTATCCTTTGGATCCAGATAAGACTGCTGTTTACCACTATAAAAAAGATGACTGGCAGAGTTGGGCTTATCCTATGATTTATGCAATAATGGATGATATTGTGATTATTGAAAAACTCAAGTTGGCAGATATGGCAGCTTTAGATGGGGCTATCTCTAATATTCGTATTTTTAAGTTAGGTAATCTAGAACATAAAATAGCACCAACCAAAGCAGCAACATCTAAGTTAGCTCAAATATTGGGTAATAATGTTGGTGGGGGCACAATGGATCTGGTTTGGGGTCCAGATATAGAACTGATCGAAAGCAATACAAATGTTCATCAATTTTTAGGGGAAGGTAAATACACTCCACATTTAAACAGTATTTATGCTGGGCTGGGTATTCCTCCTACTTTGACAGGAACTTTTGGAGCGGCTGGTACAACAAATAACTTTATTAGCCTAAAAACACTAACACAAAGATTGCAATATGGTAGAGATATTTTAACTAAATTTTGGCAGCAAGAAATTATAGCACTACAAAAAGCTATGGGTTTTAAAGATCCTGCTTTCATTGAGTTTGATAGAATGGATCTTTCGAACGAAGAGGCGGAAAAAGCACTGCTTATACAATTAGCAGATAGAAACTTAATTTCTGATGAGCTACTACAAGCTAAGTTCGATATTAATTCAAGTATCGAAAGAATCAGACTCAACAAAGAACAAAGAAGACGGGAAAACGGGAAAATGTGGCCAAAAGCCAGTCCGTATCATGATGCTAATCTTGAAGGAGGTCTTCAAAAAATTGCATTACAGTCTGGCTCGGTAACGCCAAGCGAAGTTGGTCTGAAGCTTAAGATTCGAGATCCAAATCAAAAAACTAGACTTCAATTACAACAGGACTTAAAAGGCGACAGTAACCCACCAACGAAGTTGGGTAAAGATGATCCCGGTAAATCTTTGCCTGATAGATCAGGAAAGGGTAGGCCTCCAAGCTCGCAAGATACCAAAGAAAGAAAAACAAAAGAATTTGCACCGCAAACAGGAGCAAAAATGATGTTATGGGCGTGTGCCGCTCAAACAAAAATCGATGAAATTATCAATCCTATAATATTAGATTATTTTAACAAGAAAAATTTACGCTCATTATCAAGTGAAGAATACAAATATCTAGAAAATATAAAAACACAAATACTATTTGAACTTAAACCTTTCGGTGTAATTAATTCAGATAGCGTAGCTTCTTTAATACAGAACAACCATAACCACCACACACTCAAAAAATATAATAGTTGGCTAATTGGTATGAAAAATGACCCAGAAAAACCATTGACAGTTGAAGAACAAAGAAATGCCAAGGCCATTTTTTACACAAACACCCATGCGAGATAAAACATGAATATTTTTCAGCAAGAATATGATGACGGCATAGCAGATTTACTCACAGCTAGTAAATCACATATTAGTTTTGCTTCTTTAGCCACGCCGTCTCCAGACCATACGATGATAAGAAATAATTTCAAATCTTCTGCATCATATAATGATGACGATCTATACTATGTACAGTCTATTTTAGTGACATCTAATTGGAATAAAAATGACGACATATTCGATGCTCCAGAGGTGTGGGCAGCTAGAAAAACTCCAGAAGATAAACCAACTAATTTAGAACATGATGAAAAAACTATAGTTGGACATATTGTGTCTAATTGGGCAATAGATGAAGCTGGGCAAATTTTAGACGAAACTATGGCTTCAGATGACTTGCCTAGTAAATTTCATATTATTACTGGTTCTGTAATTTATAGAGCTTTTACCGATCCAGAATTAAAGTCTCGTGCAGAAAATCTTATTCAGCAGATAGAAAATGGACAAAAATATGTAAGCATGGAATGCTATTTCAAAGGCTTTGATTATGGCTTAAGAGACGCTCAAGGTAATCTAAAAGTAGTGGCTAGAAATCAAGATACAGCATTTTTAACGAAACACTTAAGAGCTTATGGAGGTACTGGACAACACGAAGATTATCAGATAGGTCGTGTACTAAGAAGTATCACGTTTTCAGGTAAAGGTTTTGTAGATAAACCAGCTAATCCAGAAAGTATTATTTTCAATAAGGATGATCTTTCTAAAATAATTTTTGCTAATGAACAAAAAAAACCGGTTTCAGAAAAAACAGGTGTATTAAAAAGTAATAAAATTTCTAACTCTCAAAATGATGGTGTACATATGAATTTAGAAAACGAAATTTCCCAATTACAACAAACCATGGCTTCGATTAAATCGGATTACGACAGTAGTCTTGAAACTTCAAAGTCAGAGATCGAACAGCTTAAATCTTTAAACAATGAACTAAAACAGGAGTTAGATAATACTATGAGTAATCAAGAAGAACTTTCTAAAGCCAATGAAGAAAAAATTTCAGCGCTTGAAGCTCAAGTTGCTGAGCTTAAAAGCGTAATTGAGCAAGCAGAGGCCACCAAGGCAGAACTCTCAGAGCAATTAGAAGCTAATGCTGGCGAACATGATAAAAAAATGAAGGAAAAAGAAGAAGAATTAAAGAGCAAAAGTGAAGAAGTGGAGACTTTGACCACAGAAGTTGCTCAATACAAAGAAGACAAAATGAAGATGGAAGAGAAAATGAAAAAAGACAAAAGAATGGCAACTCTTGTTGAAGCTGGCATGAGCCAGGAAGAAGCAGAGAAAACAGAAGCCAATCTTAATGCTCTTTCAGACGAACAATTTGACTCTATCGCAGAAACTTTCAAAGCATCTTTGGCAGCAAAAAATGAAGAAGAGACAGAGGCAGGAATGCCACCAGCTCTTAAAGAAGCCATCGAGAAAAAGAAAGAAAAAGAAGAAGAGTCAAAAGCAGAACAAGAATCAGAAGAAGTTGATGCTTCTGTACTTGAAGATGTAGAATTGGCAGAAGAAGCCGACCTTAGCGTTGGTAGCGAAGTTTCAGAAGAAGTAGAAAATACAAGAGCGGCTCTTGTAGATTTTGTGTATAATAGGTTAGGCAAAACAAACCAAAAGGGAGAATAACAATGGCATTAAAACCTGATCGTTTAGAAACAGTCACAGACGTTTCATTTTTCATGAACAATTCCACAGGCTCAACTATTGAGCGTGGTGGCATAGCATCAATTTCAACAGAGGGTAGCGGAGTTGCTATGGACGACGCTAATAGCGTTGTGGCTTATGCAGCAGCTGCTAGTGGTGCAAAGCCAGTAGGTGTTCTATTAAATGATGTGGTTGATCTTGATCTTACAAGACAACATATCAATTATCACAAAGACGAAGTTCAAAAGGGTGGCAAAGTGACTTTGCTACAAGTTGGTCAAGTAACCACTGATCAAATTTCTGGTACTCCTGCTGCTGGTGACGTTGCTTACGTTGCTGCCAGTGGTCTTATCGGTAATGATTCAGATAGTGGTAATAATGCTCAAATCGGTAGATTCTTGAGTAAAAAAGATTCAGATGGTTATGCAAAAGTAGCAGTTAACATTGCCTAATTTATACAAAAGGGAGAAAAATAATATGTCAGCTAATAATTTTAATGCCACCCCAGAGCTTACTGATCTTTTAGTAAAATCTGGTTCTCTAGACAAAAATGTTGCTTTGGCAGCAACTAGAGAATTTGCTAAAGCTCTCGAACTACCATTGAGACAGGGTATTCTTAGTGGCGATATCCTTAATGGTATTTTTGAGCCTATTCAACTAGCTCCAGGAGCAACCCCAGAATTCCAATTGGACTTCTTGGCTCCAGGTACTGAAAAAGATTTTGTGGCTTATACGCTACCAAATCACGGCTTAATTCCAGAGCGTCACGTTGAAGGCGATTATGTCATGGTACCAACCTATGACATTGGTTCTTCAATCGACTACTTACTAAAGTATGCTCGTGATGCCCGCTGGGATGTTGTCGGTCGTGCAATGGAAGTTCTCGAAGCTTCTTTTGTTAAGAAAATGAATGACGATGGATGGCACACCATTCTTGCTGCTGGTGTTGACCGTAACATCGTTGTGTTCGATGATGACGGCGTTGCTGGTCAATTTACAAAGAGACTAGTGAGCCTTATGAAAACTGTTATGCGCAGAAATGGTGGTGGTAACAGCGCCAGCAATAACAGGGGTATGTTGACAGATCTTTATGTTTCACCAGAAGCTATGGAAGATCTTAGAAATTGGAATGTGGATCAGATTGATGAGGTAACTCGTAGAGAAATCTATACCGCCGCTGATGGCGCTATCAATCGTATTTTTGGTGTTAATTTACATGATCTAGATGAGCTAGGTGTCGGTCAAGAATATAACGCTTTCTATGATGACACCATGAGCGGTACTTTCCCAACTGATGATACAGAAATTGTTGTGGGTCTGGATCTCAGAAGAAGGGATAGTTTCGTTATGCCAGTTCGTGAATCGGTTCAGATCTTCGAGGATGATACTCTTCATCGTCAAAAGAGAGCTGGTTTTTACGGTTGGGCAGAGCAAGGCTTTGCTGTTCTAGACAACCGTAGAGTTCTTCTAGGTTCTCTCTAATAGAGAGTTAACACTATCGTTGCGATTAAGGGCTGGGTTTTCCCAGCCCTTTTTTGATATAGGTGTATTAAATTAGTAGTCAACATCACTAGAGGGCCCACACTATGTCTACAGCTTGGAAAACTCCTGTTAGATTAATGGTAAGAGTTTTAATTAATGATTTAGATTCTAGTAATTATTCATACTCAGACAGTAGATTAGATCAGGTAGCAGCTGTTGCTGCTCAGTTTGTTAACCAAGATATCACATTAAATAATTCTTATGTAATCAGTGTTACAGACGAAACTATATCGCCAGACCCGTCTGTTGCAGCTACAAAAGATGAAGTTTTCATCAATAGCATTGTACTTAAAGCTGCTTGTATTATAGACCAAAGTACATTTCGTACAAAAGCAGCCCTAGAAGGTATTAGTGCCAAAATGGGTCCCACAGGACTTGCTGTTAAAGGTAATCTGGGTGGATATCAGATCCTATTAAAAGAAGGTCCCTGTGCTCTTTACTATAAGTTTGTAGAAGATCGCGAAATAGCTAACGCAACAAATATTGCTGCTATTCTAAGTCCGTTTGTAGGCAATAAGTTTGATCCTTATATGTTGCCTTATAGTGATGACAGATACAGAAGTATGTACCATTAAGGAAAAATTATGGCAGATATATACGATTTTGAAATAGAGTCTGGAAATTTATTCCAAATGACATTCAATTATACGGATGAAGATGGAGTGCCAATTAATCTTAACAACTACTGTGTCTTTTTAAGATGGGTTTCAGATACTGGAATAGAACATAATTTTAGTAGTACAGCAAATACTTCCGATTATGAAATAACAACTAGCGCAACAGGAAGTATTAACATATCAATTCCCGCAAAGACGACTCAACTATACACTTTCCAAACCGCTACTTATGATTTAGAAATTCAATCTCCAAACGAAACCTACCCACTTAGTGGCTTTGAGGTTATAAGATTGGTTTCTGGAACTATTACTTTTATTCAAAAAAATGTTAGCGTAGATATCAATGATTTAAAATGCGACCCATATCTCCAACAGTCAACTGAATCATTCAATAGAATTGCAGATATTAATGATGTTCAGTATAACGGAAATAGCATCACCACTTCTTCTGTAGGGGCTGCTAGTGATATTATTGTCATTAATGAAAATTACACTATTAACTATATAGAAGTATCTATTAACGGTTTTTCTTATAGATATCCTCAAGACTTAAGAATTATTCTTACTCCTCCAACAAGCAATCCTATTTTATTATCTGGTCATGAGAAAATTATCAATAATACAGAAAATTTCAATATAGTATTATCGCCCAAAGCAGCATCGGATAAATTTTTATATAATGCAAGATCTGGGGAATTAGTAAATATAGTGGATAAAACTAATATTATTAAATATAACGACTTGACTCTTTCTGGTAGCTTAAATTCCGTTCAAGGAACGAGTTCTCAGGGATCATGGACTTTAACAGTCATAGACGATAGCGAAGTGGGAGAAGGAAGCATAGAATCTTGGGGGCTTGTTATCAATCATGACTAAATTTGTGCTTAATACTATTACTACAAAAACAACAACAATAACTAGAATATATCCAAAAGAAAAAATAGTTCAACTGGTTAGATCTGTAATCATAACTATCATCAATACATTATGACCGAAATTATATCCAACGAATTTAAACAATTATTTAATACAGCCATGAATGAATTACTAGCAGAAAATAGTTTAACTCTTCCTTGTAAGCTTAGCTTTGCTTCTAATAAAGCAACAGATCTTTGCAATAATTGTATTTTTGATCCTTTTACAAAAGCTTCTGCTTATAAATATAATGGCACTGGCCCTATATCTTTTCTAGATGGTCAAATATGTCCTGTATGTAGTGGTTTTGGTTTGGTGAAAGGCTCTAATACAGAGACTCTGCATTTAGGTGTTATTTTAGATAGCAAATACTTTGTTAATTGGGACGCGAAAAATTTTAATGTTCCTGATGGAGCTATGCAATCTATATGCTCAAATAGTCTTTTATCTAAATTGAGATCAGCTTCTGATATTCAGATAACAATGAATGGTGTGGACTACAATTATCAAAGAGCTGGAGATCCATTACCCATAGGTTTTGGTTCTTTAGATTATATTATCACCAATTGGACTAGACAATGAAATTTAATGTGTCACTAAAAGACAAGAATAAAAAAATTGTTGATGACATATTAACGATCATGATGGTAGATTTGAATAAAATATTCAGATCGGCTGTAGCAGACTCAGAGGATAGAATTAGAACAATTATTAAAGATAATATAGTTTCAGATCCAGTTTATTTTTCTTTAACTTCTGGCAGATTAAGATATGAATTGGGCATTCCTAGAGTTGGTGCGATTAATAGTGTCGTAAACGAAATAGTAGATACTGTAAATATTAAATCCATACCTATTAAAAAAACTGCCACTAAACTTACTGGAGGTGTCGATATTACCCTTATAGACATAGGCAGTAATATTTTAGAGGATAAAGACGCCATGGTTAATGATGTAGAAAGAGGATATATGCTACCTTGGTTAAAGTGGCTATTATTCGACGGTAGTGCTCCTATTATCATGGACTATCATGTAGAATTTGGTAGCTATAGTCCTAAAAGGTCTAGAACAGGAGGTGCTGTAATGGCTCCTGGGGGTAAATGGGGTATTAGTAGTAAATATGCTGGTGTGGCATCTAATAATTGGTTAACTAGATCAGTAAATAAATCTAGAGACACAATAGTAAGTCTACTCATCAGTAAACTAAAGAGGAAATTATGAGTGCTCCAGAATATACAACATTTTATAAGGTCGATAAATATGGTCAATATAATATTATTGGTCAACTAGAAGATAATTTAAAAAGCTTTCTAGACTATGCTTTTTTATCTATAGGAGCATTTACCAACGTTAATAATCCCGCTAATAGTTTATATGGTGGTAATTTTCATACTCTGAATAGTGTGAATGATCCTAGTTATGCAGATAATACTGTTTATGAAACAGTAAGAAAAGATTGGGTATGGGACACTGATGTGTCATATAGTGGGGTTTCTCCGATAGATATATCAGGAGTTTATGTTAATGGTACTATTGCTCCTGGACCTACTGGCAATAGTGATTATTCATACACCCTAGACTATCCTCAAGGAAGAGTTGTTTTTAATAATCCTTTAAGTTCATCCGATAATGTTACTATGAATTATAGCTATCGAAATGTGCAGGTTTATAAAGATAACGAATCTGACTGGTTCAAGGAATTACAACAAAACTCCTACGACCCTACTAAATTTTCTAGCATAAGTGGACTTATTAACACCCACAGAATCCAGATGCCTTGCATCATTATAGAACTTGTTCCAGGCACAGAATTGGTGCCCTATAGAATAGGCAGTATAGACCACATAATAAGACAAGATTTGGTATTGCACATTTTGACCGAAAAATATGTAGATAGAGCATATTTAGTAGATATATTGCTTTTACAAAAAGATAAAGTTATTAAGCTGTATGATATTAAAAAAATAGTAGAAAATAGTGTATATCCTATTAACTATAATGGTTCGAAAAATGCGAATTTGTTGAATTATGCAGAAATATCCTCTGATAGCACATACTTTTTGAGAAGATGCTATTTTAAAGATATGAATTTGGTAGATCTTGATTATTTAACAGGGTCTATACTAAGAGCTTCTATTCGCTTACAAACAGAAATCTATCCTTAGCATTAATAATGGTGTATTAATTAACTAATTCCACCCAATACAATATCGGAGAGTAATCATGGCAAAACGCGTTTTTTTCGGTTCAACATCACTTGCAGTAAGACCAACTACATATGCTCAAACACCTAACGCTTCACCTTCAGTAGGTAGCTGGTACGCCCCTAGAGGCGTTCAGAGTGTAGGTTTTAGTACTAGTGTAGCTTTCGAGCCATTATTTCAACTAGGCCAAACAGAACTGTACGGCAGAACAGAAAGTCAGTCCCCAGAAGTAGAAGCTACTGTTAGCAAAGCCTTCGACGGTAATCAGCCTCTTTATGTAACTATGATGGGTGGAGGCGCTGCAGTAAACGACAAACAACCTACAGAATTAGCACTAAATCACTGTGAATTAGAATTGGGTATTTATAGTGAAAATGTTCCATATGCTAGTGGCACTCCAGAAAGTAGCGTGTATTGTAGCGGTATGTATATTAGTAATGTTAGTTATACTTTTCCTATAGATGGAACTGCAACAGAAGAAATTACTCTTGTAGGAGATACTAGAAAATGGACAACTAGCTCTGAGGCTACTGGCTTTGACAGTATTCCGAGTGCTGGTTCTGAAGAAGCTCCAGCGCCATATCAAAGATGGACATTAAACGTAACTGGTAGCACTCTTCCTAGTGGCGTTTATGAGAAACCTATACAAAGTGTGAGCGTAAGTATGGGGATTGGTAGAGAAGCTATTCAAGAACTTGGCACCAGAGGTAAATATTGTAGATATGCTACATATCCTTTTGAAGTTACTACAGATTTTGAAGTTATAGCAGCAGGCAAGATTCAGGGTAGAGGAGCATCTCCTGGAACTGTTACTAGCGACGATGTTACAGAAGGAGGTTATGACTTTGTTAATGATGTTGGATTGGAATGCTTTAGCGCTGCTAAATATGATATTGATCCAAATGGTACTGCTCCTAGCGATGCAAATATTAATGATGGTTATATAGATATGGGATATAGAGATCAAACGATCACATTAAAATTCTGTGGAGAAACAACCAGCGACAATCTTACCCTAAATCTTGGATCTAAATGCAGATTAACTTCTCAGAGTTATAGTGGTGGAGATACTGGAGGCGACAACGTAACTCTTAGTTATAGTTTCCAGAGCTATAACGAATTCAAGATGACATTAGAAGGAGACTTTCTCACAGACCCTCCAACTGTATAAGATGGTTTAGATTAAAGGACACTTTATGGACGAATTATTTATTATTATAGGACGTATGTATGTAGAGCTTTCTAATAATCAAAAGTTAATAGAAGCTCTACAAACTACACTACAGAAAAAAGACGAAGAATTATCTCAACTTAAAAATGGACAAAAGGATGACAGATCAGGAGATTGAGTTATCTTTATACAAAATTATCTTAGGAAAAATTAACTTTACTTACAAAAAAAAGAAGTATAGATTTAGATCTCCTAGTATTCAGGAAAAACTTAATTCTATCAATATTTATCATAGAGTTTTAAGTTCAGAAAAATATAACGAATGGTTGAGAGAAAGTGGAATAGAAAGATTTTTAATATACACTCAGTGCTGGAGACAGGAAACTCTTTTCATTATTAAACAGATTGAAAAAGAATTAGAAAGAGCAAAGATTGATCTATATAAAAACAGAATGAATCCTAATATGGTGCAGACTGCTAGAAAAAAAATAGAATCTATTAATCAGAGAAATGACAGAATTATGAAATACAAATATTCTGTACAAGCAAACACTCTAGAATATTATGCAAATACTATCAAAAATGAATATTTAATGTGTAAGTGTTTGACTAGAAATGGTAATCCTGTTTTTGTTTTTAAATACAAGTCTAGACCATTAGATTATCAGGAATTAGCCAATAAGTGTTTTGAACATACTCCTGATACCTCGACAATTAAAGAAATAGCAAGAAGTAATGTGTGGCGTCCATACTGGACAGCTGGCAAGAGCAAAGTATTTGGTAAGTCTGCGATTGATTTAACAGATGAGCAAAGAACTCTTATTAGTTTTAGTCAAATGTATGATAATATTATGGAGCATCCAGAAGCTCCAGAAGAATTTGTTTTACAAGATGACGATATGTTAGACGGTTGGATATATTATCAAAAAGACAAGGCTAAGAGAGAAAGTATGCAGAATAATGTAGAAGGACGGCATCCAGGAGCTAGCGAGGTGTTTATGGTTGCCAATAGTCAAGACCAGTTAGATACTATTCACGGAATGAATGATATGTATTCTAGGGGTATTGTACAAAGCAGAATAAATACAGCAAAAACAAAAGGTGAGGTGTCTGATGTAGATTTACCAGACATACAACAACAATTTACAAATACTAGCGGGAGAAGATAATGAATCACAAACAAAATAAAATGTTAGGCAGTATAAAGAAAAGATTTGAGACAAGCCTTATAGGCTCTCTTGCTAGATTTGAAAAATATTTTTCACATTTATGGGAAGAGGATGGAGAAGATGCTGAACATTTCTTTGAACTGTGGCAAAAAACAAGAAATGAAATTTTAAACCACGGAAACAACCAGGCTAGAGCAGCTATGGAAGATTTGGAAAATTTTATGGACTATAATCAAGGAAGATATAAATATCAATACAAGTTTTATAACAAGAACCAGGAGAATAAATATTATGAATGAGAGAGAATTTAGTGTTAAAATAGAGGACAAAGATGTTAAATTCTTAGTCAGGAGCCCATCTTTTAAAAATCAAAGAGAAGCCCAAAAGGTTTATAATACAGCTTTTACAGACGCTATCAAATCTGATGCGGTGGTGAGGGCAAAAATGGAAGATGTTCTTAGAGAACAGGGTATATGGAATGACGAAAAAGAAAAAGAGCTTACAGAACTACAAAATGAAATTATTAAAGCAGAAAGAGTGTTGGCTCAGGGTGGTATTTCTTTGAAAAAGGCTAAATCTATCGCTTTAGAAATGAAAGAAACCAGGGATAAAATTAGAGAGCTTCTTATGGATAGAAATTCTCTAGACAATAATAGTGCTGAGGGACAGGCTGATAACACTAGGTTCAATTATCTAGTAACAGTTTGTACGGTGTATAAAGATACAGAAAAGCCATATTTTAAGGATATGGACGATTATTTGGAAAAGAATACAGATCCTGTTGCTGTGAAAGCTGCGCAGGTGTTGGCTAATATGCTTTATGGACTAAGCGAAGATTACGAACAAGATCTAGCAGAAAATAAGTTCTTAAAGAAATATAAATTTATAGACGAAAAACTAAGATTAATTAATGATAAAGGTCAATTAGTTGATGAAGAAAATCGACTAATAGATGAGAATGGTAGATTTATTAATGAAAAGGGTGAATATGTTGATAAGTTTGGATTTAGAATTGATTTCGATGGAAATTATGTTGTTGAATTTTCTCCATTCTTGGACGATGATGGCAAGCCAGTTGAGGTTGCCGCAGTTAAAGAAGAAGAACCGGTTAAGGCTGAGGAACCAGCAGAGGAAAACAAACAGGAACCCGTAGCAGAAGAAAATAAACCAGACAATCCAGAAACCCCGTAGGGTAATATAATATGGCCTCAGCATTTAATTTAACAGCTCAAATTAATTTAGCTGGGCCTGCTAATATCAAGCCTGTTGTAGGACAAATACAAAAGGGCTTAAAAGGGATTAAAGCTAATGTTGATATTAATATTGACAAACGTACTGCTGCTCAGTTACGCGCAATCAATAAAAATATCACATCACTCAATGCCTCTCTGAAAAATTTGAATCAGGCTGCGTCTCAAGCTGGCAGAGGCTTGGGTATGGTTAATAATGCTGCTTCTAGTAACAAGGTTTCTAGAGCAGCAGGATCAATGAATAAGTTAGCTAGCTCTAGCAAAAATGCTGCAACTAGTTTGCAGGGTGCCAACAAGCAATTAGCAAAATCTAATAATCTTATGCAGGCATTTGGCAAGCATGTAAGTTTAGCTGCCAAAAAATTTGCTGCATTTAGTCTTGTGACTGGTGTGATATATAGGGTTAGTAATGCTATTGATGTCGCCGTTAGCGAGTTTATAGAGTTTGACAGACAATTGACCAGAGTTAGTCAAGTGACCGGTACATCCATGCAGGGTTTACAGGGTTTGGAAAGAACTGTTAGAAGTCTTGCTACTGGTCTTGGAGTGAGTTCGCAATCTTTAATCAAAGTTTCTACTACATTAGCTCAGGCCGGTCTTACTGCAGAACAAACTAGACAAGCCTTGAGCGCTCTAGCTAAGACTAGTCTTGCTCCTACGTTCGGTGATATTAATGAAACTGTCGAAGGAAGTATTGCTCTTATGAGACAGTTTAATATTAGCACTAAAGATCTCGAGCAGGCTTTAGGTAGCATCAATGCTGTTGCTTCTCAATTTGCTGTTGAATCTCAAGACATTATAACTGCTGTTAAGCGTGCTGGTGGTGTTTTTGCAGCTGCTAGTAAAGGTATCGCAGAAGGAACGGACGCTCTTAATCAGTTTATTGCTATCTTTACTAGTGTTAGAGCTACGACTCGTGAAGGTGCAGAAACTATTGCTACTGGTCTTAGAACTATCTTTACTAGAATTCAAAGAGGAGACACCATTGAAAAGCTTAAAGGTATTGGTGTTGAACTAACAGACTTGGAAGGTAAATTCGTTGGTCCCTATGAGGCAGTTCGTAGGTTAAGTATTGCCTTGGGCGGTCTTGATCCTAGAAGTGCAAAGTTTGCTGCTATCGCAGAAGAACTTGGTGGCTTCCGACAGATAGGTAAAGTTATTCCATTATTACAGCAATTTAATACAGCTCAAGCAGCCTATTTTGCTGCTCAAAAAGGTGGTAACAGCTTAACAAAAGACGCCACCATTGCTCAACAAGCTTTGTCTACACAAATACAAAAAACAAGAGAGCAGTTTATTAGTTTTATAGCGTCTCTATCTAATAATCAGGGTCTTAAAAATATGGCAACGCTAGCTCTTAAGGCAGCTAGTGCAATACTAAAAATAGCAGAGGCAATAGGTCCTGCATTACCAGCTCTTAGCATCATGCTTGGAGGCAAACTTGCCAGGACTGGACTAGGAATGATAACAGGCAAAAAATTTGCTGCTGGCGGTGTTGTTCCTGGAACAGGAAGTGGAGATACTGTTCCGGCAATGCTTACTCCTGGTGAATTTGTTATTAGAAAGAAAGCAGTAGAAAGTATTGGTGTTGGTAATTTGCAGAGGATGAATAA